>Ga0160427_10002209_pt1 | contig 11806 bp, 11 predicted proteins | sample SolpanmetagenomL_FD_108194 | JGI IMG/M metagenome (GOLD analysis project Ga0160427, IMG submission 108194) | Solar panel surface microbial communities from Lawrence Berkeley National Laboratory, California, USA - L | ecosystem: Engineered > Built environment > Solar panel > Unclassified ...
ACGTCATAACTCCACCCATTTTGGTTGCTTGTTATGAATCCTCCGCGGAGAGACTTTAGGATCCCGTCGCGGTAAGGAATATTCCAGCGAGGACGCATCCCTTTGGTTTTCTCCTACGAACTTCTGACTCTCATTTCTTTTCTTTACCTTCTTCTTCTTCTCTCATCACATTAGCGTGCTTTTGGCCGCGTTACATTCGTTGACTATACGAGTATTTAATAAGAATAATCATGTATTGGTCAATCTTTTAAAAGACATTACATCTACAGACAGCTTTAGTTCAACAACGCTTTGATTTTGATTACACCATGGCTGACACTACAGTATCCATGGATCCGTCCGTGGCGACACCTTCGACAACTAGTGCGACTCCAAGCTCCTGCATAACAAAAGGTGCAGGGGTTGGTCTGGCTTTAGCGTAAGTTATATTTATTAATTACCCGTCTGCCATGACAAATCGCTAACTTTACCTAAACAGAATGTTTCTGTAAGTGGACAGTAGAGTTCAATTCTCTGAGTACTAATTCTTCATAGCGTCGGAGCTATAACAGGTGCTCTCGTTGTTTGGCTCATTTTTCGAGCGAAAATAAAAAAATTGGGTGGATTACCTCCGCAATCTGAGAAGAACAACAAGAATGCACCTCGAAATATGGAAAATGTTGAAAGAGGTGGGGCGCTCAGTGACGTGACTGGGGATTATTTATCAACCAGCAAGAAGCCTTTGGATGGTTCAGGAAGTACTTTCCCGTCTTATGGCTACGATACCAATGGTGATTCTGGCGCTAATGAAAAAGTACCTTCCAGTCCTCCTTACGACTCTAATAGTTACGGAATTCAACGTGACAATTCATCAGGCGATCCTAATCTGAAAGATGATAATCAGCCAATGTCGCCAGATACTTCAACTCCAAAGGATAATTATGGAACTTCTCCCACTTCTGATGACGCACCTGGTAAGTCTGATGATAATGATGGCGATAACAGTGCTGTTGATAACAACGATAACAACGATAATGATGATAAAGCTGAAGAAAATAAGCAGGGACCAACCGGTAAGAAGACAAGAATCGCTCTATTACAAGAAGCACAACGGGTTCAGAGCTCCGCCGCTTTCCCTAAAAATGACGTCGTTTCTAAGGGCGATATAAAGAATGAGGATGACAGTGCTAAAAGCGATAACGATAACAGCGATGTTTCCGATAACGAGGATGATGCATCGACACCAGCACCAGCCCCGGCACCGGTACCGGCACCGAAAAAGGTAACTAAGCTTCCGCCGCCGAAGATTATCAAGTCGACGAGCAGTAAGCCACCGAAACAATCAACAGCCGCCAAGAAAACGAAATCTACTAAACCAGCAGGTAAGCCTTCCACCAGAGAGGTTCCTTTGAAGAAGGCTGCCAAACCTAAAAAGCCATCCATTGACAGTGCTTATGACAGTGGAGATTGAGTGATGCTTTGATGTTATCGGTTTACCTACGGTAAGGTACTTTTCTGAACGTGACCATTTTATAGAATGTTGTGATTTGTAGTCATGATAAGATTGAAGATATTGTTACGATATGAATGAAATGATTATATATAAAATTTATTCCTGCAGTACGTATACAAATAGACGTGATATTTATCGTCAATCCATGTGTTTGCCGTTTACAGTCTTGGTAAAGATATGTTGTGTAGTGCAGCTTTACCAATGTCGTTCATGGCTTTGAGTAGAAAAATTCATGCCGTGAAGCATTACCGATATTGTACCCCGCTTGCGTCATCATTACTCCACCTTTACCTATATAAAAGCCTTGAGCTCCACCATCACCTTCTTACAATAAGATATTCCCACCAATTGATTGTTAACCATACTATCTAATCTTCCTCAATTTCAAAATGTCACAAACTCTCCCTTCCACAATGTCCGCACTCCTCTGCCCTGCTCCATCTTCCAATCCAAAACAAGCCCGCGCTGTGCTTTCTCACAATCACCCTCTTCCCAGTCCACGACCAGATTACGCCCTCGTAAAAGTCCACAGTGTAGCGCTCAACCCTACCGACTGGAAACACATTTCATATCTCGCTACCGAAAACGCCGTCGTGGGATGTGACTGTTCCGGCACCATCGCCTCTCTCCCGTCCAATCCCTCTTCTTCTTCCTCCTCTGATCTCAAGGTCGGAGACGAAGTCATCGCGTTCTGCCACGGCGTCAACGCAGTCGAGAAAGAAGACGGCTGTTTCGCACAGTACGCAATGTGCAAATTCCCACTGATTATAAAAAAACCAAAATCCCTCTCGTTTGAAGAGAGCAGCACGTTTGGCGTAGGAATCAGCACAGTCGCCCAAGGACTTTATCAATCCCTCGCATTGCCGTGTCCCATCGACTCACAACCGTCACAATGGGGGGATTATGTAAAGAGTAACGAAAAAGGAAAAGTCGAAAAAGGGGAATACGTCTTGATTTACGGGGGAAGCACGGCGACGGGAACGCTGGGGATCCAGTTCGCGAAAATGAGCGGGATGAGAGTCCTCAGCGTCAATTCTCCACACAACGACGAGCTGGTGCTGTCGCGAGGTGCGGAAAAGACATTCGACTACAGCGACGCGAAGAAATGTATCGCAGATATCAAAAACTATACAAACGATCGAGTCAGGTGGGTGTTTGATTGTATTTCCGAAGGCAGCTCGGTGGAAATCTGCGGGGGATGCGTGAGCGACGCGACCGGTGGGAAAATCACGACGTTGTTGCCTGTTAAAAGAGAAGATATCGCTAGAAAAGAACAAGACGTCGACTTGGCGCATACGTTGGCTTATACAGTCACGGGTGAAGAATTCACATTTGCTGGACAAAAAGTCCCTGCGAGCAACGACGATTATGAATTCGGAAAGCTGTTTTGGAAATTGACGGAAAAGTTGCTGCAGGAGGGAAAGGTGAAGCCTCATCCGATTGAAGTTGGAAATGGAGGGTTGGAAGGTGTGAGAGATGCTTTGGAAAAGATGAGGGACGGAAAGGGACCGAGTGGGAAAAAGTCAGTTTTTAACATCTAGACTCTTGTAAATCCATCTTATCATACTAGTGTTCATTTCATAGCTGTTGGTCCATGTATGAATTCGATATGCAGCAATCCATTCATTCAGCTGAGTTGAGTTAATTTGAATCGAATTTATTCTCTAGTTTGCAATTCGATTCTTTCTTTCTTCCAAAGAACCAGCCATTGGGAATCCCATGTGTGTGAGGGAGAGGAGACCATGTGTGTGAGGGAGAGGAGACCATGTGCGTGAGGAAGAGGAGACCATGTGCGTGAGGAAGAGGAGACCTCTTTGCTTGGCTGGACCATTCGCAGTAGTCATTAACATCCAAGTCGACCAGATCCGTTTACCAAGATCGTTCCGGGCGTTCAATGTGGCTTTGGCTTTATTGTACGATATGGGAAAAGGGGCGTGGTAAACACATCACAAACTCGAAGCTTTATAATGGTAAAGACAATGTATACAACTCCAAAAGAAAAGAACTATAGTGATGATAGAATCATAGGGTGATGTCAAAGAACGTGTAATAAAACAAGATGGTCGTAACATCAAAGCAAGCATGACAATCAAAGTTATTTTGACCTGCCCTGATATTTTATCAAAGATATAAACAAATTTGATAGCCAATATCGTAACGGGAAATATCAAATAGATCATAATATATCCATTCATCTACTAATAAATATAAAAACTACTCTATTGTCATTCTCAATACAATCTTTTTAATTTATTCTTAAACCATAAATCTGACACCACTTGCAGACGAACCAATATTACAAACCCCACATACTTTACATACCGTTCCTTTATATTTGACTTGATATTTCATGCCATCAAAAGGACACGCAACACTCTGATCACCAGAATAAATAGGTGTGTAAGAAGCAGCACATACGTCAAAAGTAGCGACGGGGTCAAAGTCCACTTCTACTACATCTCCCGGAGATCTCTCACACGTAGCTTTTATCCGTTTGGCTTGATCTTTAAATTTAGCGCTCGTCCCCTTTTCGATCAATAAATTAGCAAATCCCAATGCCGAAGATGATTGTTTGTTCTTGTTTGCTAGATTCATGGCGGAGAATAATGCTAGAGTTACGTGATTTGGATCCAATGCGGGAATTGTAAAATATGCCGACAATTCAAGAACTCTTTTACAATTTTCAGGTGTAAGAGTCGATAAATCAGATGCATTACCAGCAATTGAACGACGAGTTAGTTCAATAGACATTGCTAGTACATAAAGAGCTGCTGTTTGTATGGCTGATTTTGCCTAGAATCATAAAAGTCAGTCATGCAATATTGAAACAAAATAAAGTATAAATACCTCTTCAACTTCCGTCTGTGAAGTAGCAACATTGACCATCAAATCATGCAAAGCATTCTTAAATGCACCAACACCTTCTTCGAGTAGATTCTTCTGCATAAACGCTTTACCAGCAACGATATCACTACCAACAATTGACTCGATATCACGTGTAATAAATGGTAATAATCGTTTCGACTCCGTTTCTTTCAATGTCCTTCTAACATGATTGACCAAAGGTGGAAGACTTGCATTTGCAGGAAGAAAAGTCCTCGAAGCCTGATGGATTTCAAAGAATCTTCTTTCAAGTGGAGCAAAGTTGACAGCTCCAATCTGTCTGTTCAACAAGTTCATTGCACTTTCAAACGAACCTGCCGCAACATGATCAGCAGCAACGGGTGAGTTTCTTACCCAAATCTCTGCTTCACTACTGGCTATTCCAGACGTTCCAGCGTCAACAGCTTCAACATTGACATAATCATCCTCGACTTCTGCAACGGAAGCTTCTCCCATATCCCAACCAGCAGCATCTTCATCTTCATGATCATTCAAATGGCCGTTGACGTGAGTTTCAGTCTCGCCATTAACAAACTCTTCATCGACTTGATCATGTTGAATGACGTCAGGTTCGCCTCCATCTGCAAACAAAGCTTTCTCAAAGGAAGAAGTGCCACTAGATTTGACTGGCCAATTATTTTCAAAAGTTGGAGCAACAACGGTAGGAGTAGAAGTCACCCTGCCAATCTTGGGCAATTTGATTTGATCTTCAGTAATACCAGATGCTTCAAGAATAGCATGACATTCATCATCTAATCCATGTGTTTTTGCAAGTAAATAAGCCATTGGATCTATGACATGTTAGTGTTGTAACACAAATAAATGCTTCAGTTTGTTGCATCTCACATTGATCAATCTCTTTCAACATTTCAATTCTTCCTTGAACATCATTCAAATATAACGAATGTTGAAATCTCGAAGTAACATCACCTCGATGCTCAGCAATCTTTGCCATTCGTGACAGTTTATTTTCATCTCCAATCGTCAAATACAAAAATGAGAGTTTTTCTAAACTCTTTAATTTTTGATAAGTCATTTCCACAATTTGATGATTACCATGGGCAAGAGCTTCGTTACTTAATTGTTGCCATATTTTTGGTCTATCTAATTGTTTGGCCATTTCGACAGCGACGTCGAGATTTCCACATTCGACTGCAAGTTCAAATCTAGTTTGTGGATCTTGTACGAATTGCAAGGCAATCTCTGGGTAACCTTTCTTTTGTAGATATGATATAATGCTTTGACCAACCAAGCTTGATGTCTTGATGATATTCAACATCTCATCATAATGTCTCCTTACCAGAGCGAGTTTGAATCTGTACTCGGTAGGCTCAATCGTCATGATCTTGGGCTTTGCATACCGATCAAGAGCATAAACACTCTTATTTTTGACTCGCACAAGGTAGACAGTCTGATCAAGTGTCCTTACAATACCATTATCGCCATTCATAAGCGTATATTTAATATGATTAAGGGTAGAGTAGAGTAAAATTCCGGCATCATCCCAAACGGCACTTTTGATACGAATTGTCTCGTGAAGACTCGAGATTTGTTCGAGTTGTTTCGTAACAATTGTAACGTTATGTTTACTAAGTAGTGCACAGTGTAAACCGTCATTCGACCATGAAATATACTTGACGCCACCGACCGCCAATTCTGCCAGTTGCTTCTTCTGTTGAATATCATACAAAAATACGTGACTTGTAGTGACGATCAATAAACATCCTGTGCCTCCATAGAAAATGTCGTTTGTTCCATGAGGTGGTTTGATAGTCTTTGTTGTTGAATTTGTCAAGTCTTTAATATCAATCTGCTGATTGGCTTGATTAAAGACAGCGAATCTGTTACGAGCTACAAACACGGCTGATTGGCCTGCACCACGGAGGGTATTTGCAGGTTCTACAGCACCAGCTGCGTCTTTTGGAAGGTTTATAAGTTCATAAACACCGCCATCGTTGGGAGAAGTGACTAATATAGCTCTTTCGGCAGGATTGTATGACATTGATCGCGGAGGTTGCCATGGGTTGCCAAGTTTCTTGACCGAAAGCATTGCCGGACTTTCAATATTCTTTGTAAAATCAAACATCTTGACGTGTTTCTCCTTTGTAATGTAGAATAATTGATTTTGATGTACGCTTGAAGCTGGTCTTTCTCTTTCAAGTTTAAAGACCATAACACCGTTATCATGTCCTGCAGCGAAAAGATTGATCTCAGGATGAGCTGCAATGACCCAGAATCTATCGTTGTCTCTCTTGAACGTCTGCACTGAAGTCCTTTTATTCAGATCCCATACTCGAACAGTCTTGTCCTCTCCTACAGACAATATCAAATCTTGGTGTGGATGAAATAAACAAGCTGAAGCATTCTGGAAATGTCCTCGACATGTATCGACTTCCCAAGCCTTTGTCTCACTCATTCTCCACAGTTTTATTAATCTATCGTCACCAGCAGATACTATGAGAGGTAATGTTGGATGGAAAGCGACCCAATTTACACCTCGATCATGACCTTCGAGCACAAATTTTACAACTGCATCGGTATTTCCAAACATATCTGCCTGACCTTGATTCTGTCTTGCAGCTTGGTCCTCAAAAGTCATTGACGTTGGTGCTGAATGTTTCTTACGTAATCCAGATATATCCCAGACTCTGACCGATTGGTCGAGAGATGCAGAAACTACTAGATCTTCCTTTGGATGGAATTGGGCACACATGGCGTAATGATTGTGCCCAGTCATTGTACAAACTATAATATAACCCGTCAGCACTGTTTATGATGGACTTGTGACATGGTAAATAACTTACTCAATGACCTATTCTGCCAATTCCAAATTTTAATCGTTTGATCGTCCGAAGCCGAAATGATCCACGGTAATTCATGATGGAAAAACACTGTTCGGACATAATCCAAATGCCCAGTCAACGTAAACAAACACCTTCTAGTCTGATATGACCAGACTTTAATCTTATAATCATCACCTCCAGATACAAACAATGGTTGAGTTTTATGGAAATCGACTCCTCTTACAGGACCGTCATGTTCTTCAAATCTATCTATCAATGTTCCCATACGATAATCCCATAACTGTATGGTCGATGAATGAAGCGAGACGAGTATCCAAGGTCTATATTATAATATTAGATATATAGCAGCTTTGTGATATTCTGGATCGATTTACCTTTTTGGATGAAATGCAATACCTTTTGCTCGTGAGGATTTCGATTCGAACTATAGTGAACAAAATGGTCAATCATAATGTGAGGCCTCAGGGAGGATGGTGTAATACTTTTGTCAACATGCCCGCGGAGGATTGCATCTTGACTAAGCAATAGTTCAAGCTTACTGCGCCAGCTCTGTCAATTTAATCGTTGTGCTGCTGTCGGAGCTATTAAAAGTCTAGACCTCCATAGATGTTCTGTAAAGCAATTGCCCCCGGTACAATGCGCTGTTTAATCGGATATCAGCGCGATCTCTTTGATCGAGACGTGGATTTGCTACTTTAATTCAAAGTTGCCAGCTGCTCTCTACTTTCCAAAAGATGTTCGATTTCCCCACAGGAGTAAGAGCATGCGGGACTATCCGCCTCTAATAACTTAACTTCAATTCGCATGCATGCACGTGACGTTGGCACACTCGATTCACCTGGTTCATCATACTAAAAGAACGGTACAATGCTCATGAATATGTACCATATATGTATAAGTAAATAATAAGTGGCATTGAATCTATATTGATATATGTAATAATCGTTACAACTCATTAAAGTGATCATTGTTCGTCTAACATTAAATTGGAACTTTCACAACGGTGGGCGTGGTTAAAAAAGTCGTGAAGAAATTGGTTGTCATGATAATATCATCATTCATTCCAGCTTACCAGATGTAGCTACTGCCACCAAGGCTTCAAATCCCTTTAGATCATGGCTGGAGTAATGCTTAGGTTGTATCGTGGAAAAGGGTGGTCGATATGGTGGTTGTATTTGATGATAAGTTGCATTCTCATAGTTCCTCGTTTGGTCTGTCGTGTATTTATTTGTCGTCTCATCATATGGTCGTGAAAAGTATGAAGTTTGTGGTGAATTGAAATCATGAATAGGCTTTGGTTGTTCAGCCGATAGGTGAACGGTGTTTGATTGGAAATAGCCACTGTCTCGCTGTGCTGGTGAAGCAGAAGTTTGTTTGTGAGTTGTATCATCTTCAACTTCGATACTATCCAAGACTTCTATTTGTGGTAGTGTTTGAGGAAACTTAAAGGCTGGCAACAGCTCTCTTGGCGATCTTGGCATCTGTGAAAGATGAGATAGGCTCGGCGGAGTGGTAATATCAAGTCGATTGAGGTCAGAGTTGAGACGAACCTCCCATGCAGAATTATGTCGTCTATTGGACATTAATCCAGGGCCTAGATTAGCATTATTGGGACTGTAAGGTGATGCATGCTCGATACTTGTCGAGCTTTTCGTCCTTTGATGCATCGATGAGCCCGCTCTAGTCATACGATCAAATGCCTCGATCCCAGGAAGTCGCACAGTCTGTGCAGCGGCAGTTGCGACACTCAACAGAGGTCTAACATCATCCGGTGACTGCTGATATGCCAATCCACTTGTGGCTGGTCTTGGCAGATGATCGCTCATTGTTGCTGAATGCCAGGTTCGCCGCCTCCAATCTAATTCGAGATCAGATGTTGTTCTAGCGTGGTTATAATTTACGCCAGCTGAGCCACCAATACTTGATGGACGATCATATCCGTAGACATTATCTGTTATTGGTGAATAGGCGTGGGGCAGCAATAGAGTGGGCGCTGAAGTTGACACTGAGAGTGGTCTTGGTCTAGATGTCATATAAGGATTAAACGACTGTTGTGTCGCGCTTGTAGATTGTATCGAGCATGCAGGACTTCTGTCGTCAAGGGATAGATTTGATGAAGTAGGAGTCGAACTACCACTTGCAGGTCGTGGAAATGTATATTGCGAGTATTGAAGATTAGCAAAGCGAGACGAGGTCGAATCGTCAATGACCAATCTCAAGCCAGTGCTAGATCTGCGCGCTTCCGTGTTTGATCTTGTGGGTGAGACCAAGTCGTGGCGTTGTGAGGGACTTGTTGTCTCTGTAGATTTTATGCTTGACATTGATAAATTCCGAGCATGACTCTTCGACAGTCCTAGCATGTTTACGCCAGTTATAATTCCTGATCTTGAGCCTGAACTCCGACTCTTTTCTATCCTCGAATGGCGTGACATTCTTGGTGTGGCAGCTAGTGAACCTAACGGTATCTCTTCATTCATGTGTACAGTCTGCGCATGTTGTCGTAAATTGTCGAGCCGCGAGAAAAGTCGTCCACAATGACAAGCAAACGGACGTTCACCGGTATGTTTTCTGTTGGTATATTATGTCAGTGACGCGCTTTCCAACAATTTCAAAAGAGAAAATATACCTGATATGCCGTGCAAGATGCTCTGACCGTGTAAAACTGAGACTACAAGGTGGAAACTCGGTACAGAAGAATCTTTGACTTGTTCTCCTCCTTTTTGATCTTGGTGTTACAGTCTTGTCATCATCTGACGTATCGTATGCATCGTTATCGCCACCCATTTGAACATCCTGATTTTCCTCAACATGTGGAGATTCGAGTGTAGTTGGAGAAAAAGTATCAAGTGAATTCAATGTTGCGTCTATGGAGGTCATATGAGTCAAGTTTGGGGGTTCTTTTTGGATTGTAGAGTCCTGAGGTTGCATCTCATTCTGCTCTATAGTGTGCATGTTCGAAGACTCTTGAATATGTAGATTTCTATGCATGTCTCGAGGTCTGAAATCGGTTCGAGCTGCGACCTTGCGGTTCCAGTAAGAATGAAAGATTCACCGCTGTCAGCTCTCTTCACACCCACTTTTTATAAAATATATGCTCGGATTCGAATAGACAATAACAATAACGATATCGTCAGATCGATATATCGGTGAGCACTGCAGCCGCAGATGCAAATGCACAAGCCTGTAGTACACCGAAAAATTTATTTTCTTTCAATCTTCTTATCGTGAGGAAAGATGTAGTTCGTAAGTAATCATCAACCGGGACGTTCGTCAACGTTTGAAGGCGCAGCAGTAATTATGCAACGAATCATGTACATCAATCGTGTCGTCATTGAGCTGAATATTCGTCACGAAAAAAACAAAACTAATGACAGAGAGCTGCGATGCAATTCCATATAAAAGAAATACTGCTTCGAGAACAGGCAGAAGCTACGAACTGCCTTGTATCGTAATTGTACGGATCTCTGGGGCTGGTCAGTTTCGAGCTTTTTCTCGGAACCCAGTTCAGACAAGCAACCTTTATCGATTTAGAGTTTATAACATTTTCTTTTTGGGAATACAGTAGCCAGATCATAACTGTTTATGACTTTTATAACAAATGATAATAATAAAATATGTAGTCAGAAAGAACTAGATATATGGCATGACGATTAAGTGTATGATGTTAGTTTAATCATAATGTATTCAAATTTGTGTGCAAGTGTTGTGATTATCTCAGCGTCACATCAACATCAATGACTTGATCAAACAAGCCATAGATCAAGGCACGAGGAACATTCAATGTTACTTCTTCTCCTTCAACACATCATACCACCATGTTCTACTGTATAACGACAAACGTTACGAAAAGTGTATCTGTCGAAAAGAACGGATGACAAGGTTGGGTGTGGAGCAGATCCGCATGACCGTTTCTCGGTACACCCAAGGATTTATCTCAACTCTTGGAAGCTTGTGACCACATTTGCGACCCTGCGCGCCACGTTCTCGGAACACTTACCGAAAAAAACGTAGAAAAAATCAAACGACTTCCCAGATGTTATGAGAAGGTCTGGATTTCCGGCCATCTTATTACCATATTTGGACAGATATCATGAATGATGGCGGAAGTCATTCGAGATTATTTCGAGGATGAATGAGTCATGATGTGACAGTACTGCAATGTCCGTTATGGTAAATGCTGCGAACTATGATCTTCAAGATCTATACTTTCGCAAGGTACAATTCCTGGCAACCTTGATGACCAGTTTAGTAATAATATCAATGCAAGATCTAAATCCTATCAATAAGGAACATACTCCGGAGCTACTTAGGATTCTCGCTAAAGACGTGATTTTATCATGGTTGCATGAAGATCCGGCAGCATCCGAGACAAGATATAGACTTTTGCAGGTAGATGTAGATAACCATTTTTGGAATACATTATAGATTACAATAATACATCATGACTCGTTTATATGCTATTGTGGTACTAAATTGACCGAATACTTCTTTTAGACTTTACATTCTCCATTTCGGCTTCTCCGGCGCAATCCCGGTTGTTCTACTCGTCATGCTCATTGCAGATGAAGGACGTATGCCTATGCCGTTGATTTGAGGCTTGCTTGGTGTCATACTACTTGCCGCACGG
>Ga0160427_10002210_pt1 | contig 11804 bp, 22 predicted proteins | sample SolpanmetagenomL_FD_108194 | JGI IMG/M metagenome (GOLD analysis project Ga0160427, IMG submission 108194) | Solar panel surface microbial communities from Lawrence Berkeley National Laboratory, California, USA - L | ecosystem: Engineered > Built environment > Solar panel > Unclassified ...
ATCCACCCTCCTCGAACGCCGTCTCGCCGACAAAACAGGCACCATCTCCGCCAAAGACCGCGAAACAGCCGCGCTCGCCCTGGCAATCTACAAGCGCGACTTCCTCGCCACACCCATCCACACGCAAGCCATCCAAACACTATGCACACGCCACCCTGCCTTCTTAGCCAGCGTGCGGCTGACCAAAGCCTGGATCGCCGCACACCTCCTCTCCCCGCACTTTTCCCCGGAACTCATCGAACTGCTCGTCGCCCGCTCCTTCTTGCACCCGTACCCGTGGCATCCTGCGCCGAGTTCACCTCAGACTGGGTTTCTGCGTACGCTGCATTTTCTGTCGACGTGGGATTGGCGCATCGAGCCGCTGATTGTTGATTTCAGTGGCGGTGCTGATCTAAAAAGGTCGGACGTGGAGGCGGTGCAAACGCGGTTTGAGGCGTGGCGCAGACTGGATCCGGGGATGAATCGGGTCGTGCTGTTTGCGGCGACGAATTATGCAGGCGAAGGCACGACGTGGAGTGAATGGAGCCCGGGGAAGGTTGTGGCGGGCAGGATGACTGCGTTGGCGCGTGCTGCTGTAGGTGTTGTAAGGGAACAGGCACTGCAGATGGATATGGCAGCGTTGTTCAAGTCGTCGCTCAAGGATTTCGACTTTGTTATACATGTTGCCCCGAAGTTTCGTCGAAAGGGCAAGGTGATAAAAGGCGGGAACGAGAAAAGCAAGTATAAGAACCTGCAACTAGGCAAGATTTTGCCTGATCCGGAGCTTGTTGGCTTTGAGGCGGTCAGAGAGTATTTTGCAGAACTGCAGAGGCTGTTTGGTGATGCGGTTGTGCTGTTTTCGGATCAAGGCAGTTGGGAGGTTGTCGCGGGCTTGTGGAGTCCGCATACGGAGAGGAGGAAGTTTAAGGTTAGTTTGGGATATTCGAGCGCGCCTGTTGCGGAGGGTGTGGGTAAGAGGACGAGGGAGGTGGAGCAGAGTGGGATGGATGGTGAAGCGCACAAGGATAATGAGGTTGAAGTGGTCATCAATAAAGATGCTATGCTGAGTGAGATGGCAAGATTGGGAGGTGATATTGTTGCTAAGATTGAGAAGAACAGATAGGTATTTGACCAAGATCAAGGAGACATAGTATACACATTCAGAAGCCAATATTCACCCCATCTTTAATGCTCTTTGCTAGAAATGAAAAATCTGCAGGTTAAAATTGCCTGATACAGCCTAGTACGATCGAATCGAGATACCCCGCAATGATTCGCATGATGCAGATCAATGACGTTTTGAGAAATGCGATGCGCTCATGAATTTGCCATATTGGACCACCGTGTCATCGTATTCTTTCTTGCTTCAACTATACTTACAATACAACCTTCAATCCATCAATTCTCACACCACAAAGCACATTCACCTACCACAGTAGTCTCAACAAAACAACATGCCCGGAAACGTAGGAATCGACGTCAAGACACACAATGGTACTTTCCACCTCATTCTCCTCCCCCGTCCCTTCTCCCCTCAACTAACTCCCTCGCAGTCTTCGGCAAACCCCTCTACGCCCACAGCAAAAACCCACCCACCGGCTACGCCCGCGACGGCTTTTGCCGCGCCCCCTCCGAAGATAAATCCAACCACAGCGTCGCCGGCACCGTAACCGCAGAATTCCTCGACTTCTCCGCCAGCAAAGGCAATGACCTGCGCAAACAGGTCAACCTGCAACCCGGCCAAAAATGGTGCCTTTGTGCCTCTCGCTGGAAAGAAGCATTTGATGCCGCTGCCGGCAACGCGAGTGATAAGCGCGTGCCCAAGGTGAATTTGGAAGCGACGGATAAGAGGGCGTTGGAGGTGGTGGGGTTGAAGGATTTGAAGATGTTTGCGAGTGAGGGAGAGGTGGAGGGGGATGCGATTACGCCGGATAAGAATGGGAGAGGGCCGGTGAAGGAGAGTCAGGTTATTGGCGGTCAGGTTAGTACGGGGAAGAGTGCTGCTGTTGAGGGACCGTTGGTGTCGGGGTCGAGGGGGCAAAATTGAGGTGGGAAGGTGTAAATACAGCTCATGAGCATTGAGGTTTTGTGAGTGGTGAAAGGATGTGTAATATAGAACAAACGCACAATCATCTGTTCGTACGGAAAGCATAAGTCTTTTTTGAAGCTGATTGACAACGTAAAGCAATTAAATCAAGCCCTTCGTACTTCACCTGCACCCACTGATGATATGTTGTGAGATATCGGAATGTATGCGGGAGAACAAGTCACATATGCCACATAACATGCACACCATCTGCTTTCTCTCCTTCGCGAGCGCATCTTCACTCATTCACAGCCCTTCCTTGCAACTTCAAAACTTCATCCCCATATCTAAACCACCAGATCACATCGTAGTCCACTAAGTATAGGTGAAAATCGTACCAAGTCTGGGATTGCTCCATTGATACATCCTTGACACTCACGATTGAGCCTGCTAGAGGACGCGTAAGGTGTAATTCTTGCTTTTCAGACTCATAATGATGGGATGTAATGACTCCAGGAGTCGATTCGGTATCGTGGAGTTGCAGAAGAAGTGAGTGAATCGCTTCGTAGCGAGGCGGCGCCATGCTGATAATTACAGGTAGAACAATCGCGCTCCACCAACTTCGGTATAGCGTTCACAGATACCTAAGCGTACTTACTCTTCTACACTCTCCCCTTCGCTTCTACCCGTCAGTGTCAACACAGCGTCCGCATATCTGTACGTGGTAATCGCATCATAGTGCAAAAGCTGCTTGACAAATGCCATCAAGATTTCTAAGTTCTCCTCGGATATGTTCTCTATGATGACTTTACTCCCGTTCGCTAATGGAACAAGCCGAAGTTCGTGCGTCGTGGCGTCGTACTGAGAACTTTCTATGATGCCTGAAGAAGCCTTGCTAGGATATAGCTGGGAGAGAAACGGTAGGATGACTTTGTAGCGAGTTGGCACCATGCCGATGACGACAGCTCTTGCAGACGAGGTATTTGTTTGTGATATCATCTTGAGAGAGAGAGACTGGGAGAAGTGTGTAAACAATATTGATAGCAAATAGTGATGGTGCAAGATTGGAAAGAAAGACGTATAGGTGAGTGAGGGGGTATGGGCATATATACAGAACAGATGAGTCACTGTGGCTTGATATGCCGAAACTGGATTTTTTTTTGTACTGCAATTCACGCCAGATATGTGGGAGCTGTAATTGGAAGCTCACAAGCGACATCAATTCATTCATGCACGAACAAGCACGAAAGAGTGACGAGGACAAGACAAGATGATGTTCTGATGTTTCGTCTTCGGCGTCAAGCTAAGCTTATTTCAGTGGCGTTCGCCCTAACAACGAGAAGGCGGGTGAAGTGGGGCAATTGCGCACGACCTTGAAGCCGATCGTGCTTCGTAAAGACCATGTTTCGAGCTCGTTTCAGGTTCGCAGTAAATATAGAGTGATAGCATCCATTTCAGTCTTTCGATAGAGGAGATAGGGACGTGTCAGTATCTGATGCCCAATCTGAGACAAGTAACACAACCTGAAACACGCCTTGACACGTGAATCGGCCCAGCCTCCGCCAGCCACACCTTCTCTCCAGCCTTTGCAAATGTATGATAACACTGTCATGTCGCGCAATACTCTGGCTTGCTCAAAAGCAGGCTCGAAGCCTCTGTCTTACTGCCATACATCCTACACATACTCTCGACAGCTTCATTCGACCTTCCTGCCTTAGCCTTTGCGCACCCGTAGGAAGCTGCAACACAATCCCCTTCCCTCTTCCCTCCTTGCATCACAACTGCCTTTATTCAGTCAAGCAAGAGCGTAGTCATCTTGTACACAAAATGGCACGCACAGAAACCACCGTCCAGCTTCACCGCCATCAACACCGCTTCTTCTGGCCCCTCTCCTTCATCCTCTTCTGGCTTTTGGTCATGTGGGCATCTGCCATAACACAAATCGTCGTCTACGCACTCTTCATGCAACAGCAGAGTCAACTTCAAGTTGGAACGCCATGGTAAGCCACACACACATATACCAGTGTACACTACAGACACAGACTAACACCTTTCTTCTCCGTCCCCAGGCTTTTCCCGTATGGTATCACTGTCGGAGCAATGACAGTCGTCTTCCTACTGTACATCAACATCCAGATGGCTGGCCAGGGGCTAGTACCGCAACCGATGATGCTTCTCTCCTTCGTCTACTTCGCACTATACCTCACCGGCCTCATCGAGACATCGATACAACTCTTCGGAGCTGGAAATGTCAGTCAGAATTGCTCAAGATACATCTCTGGCATGCCAGTCAAAGGAGCTTCACCTCTGACCCTGGCGTGGTTGGAACAGAATAGCATTTGTAAGTTGTTGCAATGTTGAAGAAGGGCACGATATGGAATGAAAGAGCTGACTTTTTTCATCATAGGTCAAAGCTGGTACAGCTCTTTTGCTTTCTGGATTGTTGGATTGGTGTTTTTGGTCTGGATGTTCTTCCAGGCTATTAGCGTTAGTCGGAATCAGGTGGATGAAGATCAGGAATTTGCCGGTGGTGGATATGTTTGAAGTGAAAGAGCGAGATTTGAAACGTGTTCCATCCTGCCGCACATGACTTGAGCTGCTTCTATAACGTGCAAAAAGTGAAGCACGATTCTCTTGCGAATCGACTTGATCTTCACACCTCACTCCAGGGCTCTACAACACCACAAGCTCCTCTGCTTCACTCTCCATCTTCATCCGACACACAAGCGTCCTTTTGCCTCGTGCACATCGGCCAGGACCAACCCCACCAACCTCTATCGCAATTCGCAAATCATATCCTCGAGTCTCGACTCCTTCAACTTTCAAGTAAGATAACTCGTCGCATGGCTCATGAACTATGTCTAACATAACCTAGCTTTGATGGGGATGTAATTACTGTTCATGCCGGCAATCCCGGCAGTCCGACAGTCTTTAAGGTTCACGAAAAGATTGCTTGCTCAAACTCGAAGTTCTTCAAAGCAGCCATGGCGCATGATTTTAAGGAACGCAAAAGCCGACTCATACGTCTGCCAGAGGACTTGCCTGACACCTTCCGAGTCTGGCTCAACTGGGTCATGGAGCACACTATCCTGAGCCCAATCAGCACAGGTGTGGGACTTGAATCTACCAAAGAGTTCACTCGTCTTGTGGACGCATACATTCTCGGTCAAAAACTCGTTGATGTAGCCTTTCAGGACGCTATAATGGACGCCATTGTTGCAAAAGCATGGACAAAAGACAGCAAAGGTTGCTTACCGACCCTGGGTCCCTCGCAGATACTTACGATATACCAAGAGACCCTGCCTGATTCTGCGTTGCGTCATTTCGTCGTTGATCAATAGGCCAGTCGTGGGCTGCGGGTTTGGATGGGAACTGGTGCGAGGCGATACGACCACGACTTTCTTTTCGATCTAGCCCTTCGGTTCATGGATCAGCGTGGCGAAACGGACCTTGAGTTGCCTAAATCGTGTTGCTATCATGCACATGAGAAGGCCGGCATGTTCTGCTACAGGAAGATCCACAAGAAATGAACTAGCAAATTAAAGCATGCAACACCATTTGGTTATTTGGTGTCCTCTGGACAGTTGACAGGAAGTCGTGATGAACAAACGACGGCACCTTCCGACGCAAGTGTGTGTGCTTGGAGCGCTGCAGCTCAATGCATATATGGACTGCTGGCTTTGAACACGAGCGTCGAGAACAGATTGGAACACTAAAGGAAATTCACAATGGGCTTTACTATCTCGAATTTCTTCAGGATGAAGCTGTTGCGATGGTTTTTGCTGGACTTATTTTTCGACATCAAGATTCGTTATTTCTGCTTTACACGATATTCAAATTAATACTAATGGTTTTCAAAATTGACACGAAATCAACTTAATCTCCTTGCCTGGGCTTTTCATGCTTTGGGCCTTGTTTGACGTGAAAGAGCGGGGTCTTGAACATGTTCATCCTAAATCATAACTTGAGCTGACTGCACCCGAGCTACGCTCTCCATCGGACAGTTCACATTCGGTCGATCCAACGGTATGTTCTACTTCATGAAAGAAGTAAAACTCAATGTGAATGACCTCTTCGACCTCTTCGAGGATCACTCAAACTTCACATATACCCTTCAACGACTCAACTTCTACGACTACATATTCATCTCGGACCAAATTCGACTGTGGTTCAAGCACGCTTTTCATCCTATTTTTTTCGAGCAGCTGCGAAAATAATCTGCTAGCGATTATGAACACTCCAGCAAAGTCCGAGAATGTCACAATCAAAGGCAATGGTAGCATCGAAAGACCTAGCTTCGATCTTCGAGTTCCAATCTCCTCCGGTAACAAGTGGGTTTATCCGTGAGCCATGTTGTGTGAGCGATTTCTGACTCGATTGCAGCTTCTGCAAAAACATACTTACGTTTCACGTTGGCGAAAAAAAAAAATGCTGTTAACGAAGTTACATGCTGAACCCCATTCAAGTATCTCTAAAAGGTCATTACATCTCCACCCAAGAAGAACACAGCAGGTATCATCTATCTGCCAGAAACAGATCCGGATATCTTTCGCGTTTGGCTGAATTGGAACAAGTCTCACAGAATCATGAGCCCTATGACCAATGTAAGAGACACAACCTTTGACCAAGACGTCGAATACATGCACCTAATCAAGGCATACATTCTTGGCGTGTTTCTGGACGATTTCAAATTCCAAGACGCTACATCAGATGCCATGCTTGCGAAGGCGCAGACGGTCATGAATGATGGATTTAGATACTGTCCAGGTGTAGATCCCATAAACTTGGTGTACAAAAACACTTCCCGTGGTTCACTCTTACGTCAAATGGTGCTTGATATGTACGTTGAAGAAGCAATGCCAGACAGGATGGACGATGCAGATGAGCATTACACCTACGACTCTGACTTCATGGCCGAATTGGCATTAGGTTTGATGGGAAAACGTGGAAGCCTGGCTATTGATGACGAAGAAGCTGAGGACGAAGACGAAAACATGAGCGACGAGGACGGTGATGAGCTTGAAGACGAGGAGCAAGAAACTACCGACCCATGTCGTTACCACGAACATGTTCGTACGGGTATGCCTTGCTACCGGACCGTCTTCAAGAAATACCTCTGATTCTGAAGGAGGTTATTATTCAACAAGGCTTGAATCTGACATCGTCTACAGCCTGTCAGTACTTCGCACGAAAAGGCTGGCATGTTCTGCTGCACAAAAGTCCACAAGAAGGCAGAGTAGTAAATGCAAGGATGCCACACGATTAGAAGACGTCGTGGAGCCTATTGAAACATTGGAGGAAGTCACGACGAGCCACACTCTTCCGGAAGTTCCTAAAAAGACTATGCGATGATTATTTTCTAGACTTACTCTCGACAACAAGACTCGTCATTTCCTGCATTGCACAAGATTAAGAGTTGATATTAATGATGTTCCAAATTGACACGGAATCAAGTTAACCTCCTTCCCTAGACATTTCGTGTCATATTTTTCGTGCCCTGGTCTGAAACATGTTTTATCTTATCTAACATGACTTGAGCTGGATCTGTAACGGTCCACGGTTGTGTGACGCGCTCCAATTTCACATTGAATGCAGTCTCCTCCTCTGCTTCACTGACGCTAGCTCTACTTTCACCTGAATATCCTCCCAGCCGTTCACCTTGGACCTCCTTGATCATCCACAAGCAGGACATCCCATCGACAAGAACCCGATCAATCTTTCTGTTCTGCCGCTGTACGACATCAACAGATGCCTCGGACCATCTCAGAAGCCACCGCTGCAATGTCACATGATCGAACTAGCATGTCGCCGGATACTGCCTCTAGCTGGCAAGAGCAGTTCGCTCCTCAATCCAGACTTGATCTTCGAACTCCAATCACTTCGTCACTCAAGTCAGACTTTACCCAAGCATATTTACCTTCCCAATGCTAACATTGTATCAGTTTTGGCGAAGAGATACTCACAGTGCGTGTCGGCGACAGTGGTAACTTCAAAGAATTCAAAATAGACCAGATTGCAGCTTGCTCCAACTCCAGCTTTTTCCGAGCAGCTATGGCGCATGACTTCAAAGAGGCGAAGACACGAGTGGTAAACCTGACGGCCGAGGATCTAGTCATGTTCAAAGTCTGGCTCCATTGGATTATGGCACGCACAATCTCAAGTCCAATATTACCTACAAATGCAAAGATCGACGACGACGTTGAGTTCGATCATCTGGTCAAGACATATGCTCTTGGTGAAAAGGTAGATGATGTGGGCTTCAAAGATGTTGTCATTGATGCTATATGTGCGAAGTCTTTCGACAATAATGCCCGTGGCAAAAGGTACTTTCTAGGAGGCGAATCCACAGGCTTGGTGTGGCGCGCAACATTGCCTGGCTCTCCTCTACGCAAGTTGGTTCTTGACCAGCACGTTCTTCTGGCCGATCCTGAGTGGTTCTCGGGACACAAAGAGCCATTCGAGTACGACTTCCTCCTCGATCTAGCTTTGGAGTTTGCAAACGTGAAACGAACGAAGCCAACTCAAGAGATTTGTTACTATCATAGCCATGACAAGGTGGGGCTGCCTTGCTACAGGCAGATGTACGAGATGGCGTCTAAGGGAAAGGCATGTCTTCACAAAGATTTTGAGGTTTTCTCAGCTCCTTGAGTGCTATTCTGTGAAGGGTTCTCTTTCGCTTCAATGTCGTTGCGACAGGTTTTGATCTCGGTCTCGAAGCTATCACCGATTCTTCCAGAAGATGGTGGAAGCGGGTTCCAATGGAGATCGTCATCCAATGACAGTATGAATATACCGCATGTTCCTGCCAGTCCGTTGCCTGGGCAACCTGGCAGCGAGATGGAGTTATTATTGCTGATTGCTGATATGACTAAGTGATGAATCGGAGAAGTGGTGTGGTGCTTCCCTTTACTTTGAGGTGATGCTAGTGATCGTGATGAATAATGATTGTTGATGGTGGTAATCATTGATGTTGATAATGGTTGATAGATAGCTTGAAGCAAGCAGGTATCAATGCATTGTTCAATGCCAAATGTGAGCTTCGTATGGGTAACTTACTGCTCGTAGATCGGCCCAGTTTATCGTGTGCCAACACCACGCGCGCCGCTGCACCCTTCTTCTTTCGCATATGCACCAGTGTACCCCCAGAAAGTCGTTTCAGTCTCATATTTCACAGCAGAAGAAGGTGCAAGTAGACTCCGTTTCACAATCTCGCCACCTCCTCCCTCCATCCCCCAATCCCGCCTACGCCCATGCCCGCCTTCTCACATATCCCCACCACCATCCCCCTAACAGCCTCAACCTCCTCTTTAGTCGCCCCCAAATTAAGCGCCCCCCTCAAATGCCCCTTGAGCTGCGGATTGACATCCTGGGGTACCAGACCCGCAAGTACACAGAAGCTAGTTTCGGGCTCACTCAGCACGCCATTGCCACCGGATAGCACGAAGCCGTAGTTCAAGCGTGCGATTAGGCCCAGGTCTTCGGTGCCTACGCTGTCGAGTTGGTGGAGGACGCGGCTGGAGATACGCGAGTAGATGCGCGACCAGAGGTGTGTGCCGCGGTGGAGGGTGGCTGAGAGAGGGGCGCTGTGTAGGTCGAGGGTTCGATGGGTCGGGGAGGGGTGCGTGAGGGAGGCGGGCGGGTCGAGGAGAGATGGTGGGGTGGAGGCGCGCAGGGAGGTGAGGGCGTTGATTGTCTAATCATGGGTCACATCAGCACGGAAGAGTAAGTACATTGCAACTATCGCGGAAAAGCATGTAGACGAATATGCAGATAGGGATGGAGATATACCTTAGGCAGTCCAACGATAGCGATACTCTTAACCAACGCCTCTCTCATCCTCCTCGCTACCAGCATCTTCTCCTTCTCGTCCTGCATCGGTCCGTCATCTTGTGGTCCAACGCCCTTCTCAAGCGCGTAGCTAAGCAGTGATCCAATCTCTTCTGGACGATTGAGCGTGCTCAACGTGACGCCGGCAATGAAGTACCATGTGTTTTTTGGCAGACCTGGGTATGCACGGACAGAGGAGAGGTAGGATAATGTTAGGAGTTTTGGGAGAGGTGGCATTGCAAGTCGCACATATACGGAGCTCGTCCAGTATGACGCCGTGTTTCAATGGCAAGAGGTGGGGTAACCTTCCCAATTCGGCACATGAAACGGCAGATCATTTCTGAAACACCAAGCTCGCAAAAGTGGGGGCTACACAACAGATAGAGCGAAAAAAAAACACAAAACATACAGCAACTGAAATTCGCATGTGGTCACCCACCATACTACTACGCAGTCGATTTGTGGCTTAAATAGGGCAGAGCGAACGGGATGCCTTGTTCTCCACAATCTATGGCCGTATGTGCTATAGAAGTGTTTTGTAAAGTATATGTCGAGTCGATCATGATGTCGTGCAAGCAGCGATCAAGATCTCGGCCAGTTTCCTCAACGTTCAGGGACGTATGTAGAGATAATAGCGTTGCAATTGTATATGATGACATGATACACATGCTGGGAATACTGTGTGACACACAGTTCCTACTGACTACCGGTCAATATGGGCAATTTCGAGAGGGGTAATCACAAGCACAGTCACATTTCATTGGAGCATACACATTCGAGGAGACAATTGTCATTGCATTGCAGAATCTAGCTAACCCAGCTCTAAAGCCAATAACTAAAAACATTCCACAAAGGTTCTCCTCAAGGTTTTTTGGTATATTTTCTCCTATCAAGCATAATCGTTGTCGAAGAGCTGCAGACAAACTCAACGATCACGAACAATACTTGAACTGATCCGGTCCTGGTTGGTGGGTGATCAACATTTGAAGTGTGATTGTCGGAATGTGGTCGGGATAGTGGTTGGGGAAGTGGTAAAGCGGTTATGTAGACGTGAAGGTGGTTGTGTAGTATATTGCGTGATATCGGGAAAGCGCCGCTGGTCTGTACACAGTGTACAACATAGATAGCAGGCGTTGCTAAATTTAGCAAAGTTCATGTGTTCTTACTCCAAAGTAAACGGCCAATTCTGGCACTTGAATGAGCTCCGTTGGCAAGAGGGAAACAGGGAGTGGGTGATGTTGTAGTCACGAGGATGGTATCGTCGTGTAGACATCCTCCGTCGTTAAAAAGGAGGCTAGGATTGCCTCAATTATCGAGGCGATAGGTTTCGTTTGGCAGAGGTCGAAGCCAAGCAGATGTGAATGATAAAGCGGATATGAGAGATTGTTGGATCGTGTCCAAAGAAAAGAAGAAATCAGAGACTATACGTCAGTCTCTCCAGCCTAGTCGAGTCATACCAGACATGCCTTGAGTCAACGGGTATCGTCGAAAGTCGTTCATGTCCCATCATATGCCGTTACCAGTACCAGAGAAAATATAACACCAGAAACGCCATGAATGAAAGAAAGAGAGATCATACAGATGAAACAGGACCCGCACCTTGGGACCATGCTCAATTGTACTGCTGCGGTTGTCCCTGACCACGTCCATAACCGCCTCGTTGTCCTGAATATTGTCCTTGATATTGGCCGCCTCCACGTCCGCGTCCTGGTGGAGCTGGCTGTCTCGGTGGTCCGCGGGGCTGTCCATTCTAACCATTTTGACCATTCTGTTGCTGGTAAGGCAATGCTTCTTGCGGCGCAGGTGCACGAGTGGCTTGTTGGACCTGAGTGCTTGGGTTGGGACGAGGAATAGACTCGGGTGACTCATTAACGTAGAGGTCTTTGTTGATGGTTGCAGGAATTGCTGAAATCTCACAACCAAGCTCTTGCTCGATCTTGTAAAGGTTGAAACGGTCCTCCCATGTGATAAG
>Ga0160427_10002211_pt1 | contig 11803 bp, 12 predicted proteins | sample SolpanmetagenomL_FD_108194 | JGI IMG/M metagenome (GOLD analysis project Ga0160427, IMG submission 108194) | Solar panel surface microbial communities from Lawrence Berkeley National Laboratory, California, USA - L | ecosystem: Engineered > Built environment > Solar panel > Unclassified ...
AAGCTTCATTCTGTATTTCTTCCACATCTTCCTCTTTACATTTACTGTGGTGAAATTGTCCATGTCTGTGAGAGATACACACACACATACATTGTGTATACATATGCAAAGAGGGGACGGATTTCAAACTGACCATTTATATTACTCGTTGCAGATAATATGGCCAACTACCTTGACTGCAGAACAAAAGAGTCAACTCCGCGAGATTCTGTAATGACAAACAAAAAGTGGATTGATTAATTTTCTCCACCATATTTTTCTCTTCATATTTGCTCTACATATGCTCCTTTGACTTTCTTTCTCCCACCCATCCTTCTCTTCATCTCTATTAGCGATAATTCTCTCTTGCTGATAATCATAAAGCGTTCCTCTTGTTTCTTCTCTGGCATATAAAGTTTTCTCTCTTTTTGTTCATTCTACAATGATGTATGTGTATGTTGGCCAATACTCTCCTTCTTTCTTTTCCACAAGAGTTTTTTCTCTAGCCTTTCTCCCTTTTTTGGCTACACATTTTTATGTTCTCTCTTTTTCATCTCTTTTTTCTTTTTTGAATACTTGCAAGATACCCAGATCTTGATTTTTGAAAACTACCGTTTCCAAAATTTTCTATTTTCTCAAGTTGACTTTCCCTCCTCCTTCCTTCTCCTCTCTCTCCCCTCCCTCTCTCCTTTCCGCCTGCTTCTTCTTTCGTTTGCATCTCTTCTGATTCCATTATTGGTGATCTAGATTGTGTAATGGTAGAATCTCTTGCTTGCACACCATAGCAGAATAATTGAGGATACTGAATAGCGGTTATCGACAAGATTTTATCATCAAAAACAATTTTAAAAGAAGAAATGATATGTTCTACCGTCTCGTCATAACCAAAAAAAGTAAAAAGATTATGTAACGGCAACAAGACAAATTTGTTCGAAAGACGCACAAAACCCCTTCGCATCAAGGAGAGGTATACATAACTCAGCACAAGCTTAAAACAAACTGAGATAGAGAGAAAGGAGATCAGAAATATGGTATTTGGGCAAGGATTAGAAATAAGAACGTGTATTCTGCTTCTTCAATTTGCCGATGATATAGTAAGACTGTCCAACTGCTTCGTGCTCTCCTTCCATTCAATGAATTCATCGGTAAATATTCCACTAGTATTATTGTCATCTACTTTATACAACTCGACTTCACTTCCTCGTTCTTTGAATTTGATCCTCCACATTCCATTGGGCTGCGCACCGATTTTTTCTCGTAACCACTCTAACAAGGCAGCTGTAAAGTTGATGACTGTCGTACCATCCCATACTTGTTGTTGTTGCTGCTGCTGTTGTTGTGATGAGTGTTGGTTTGGATTATGATTGTGATTACGGCTGTTTTGAGTTTGATTATAATTGTTCTTTCTCACTACCACAGGAACTTTTTCAGTCTCCATAATCTCGACCTTTTGGAGTATTCCATAATTATCGCGAAAACCAACAATGAGTTTCGGAACACCCAAGAGGAAAGACTGTGCCCAAAAACGCTGGAGCTTTTTGTCAAAGTTGAATCTTTCACGGTCATTCTTGCATTCTTTCGAGGTCTTGAGTTCGACGTAGTTGATTGGTTGGGAGGGATCGAGAGGTTTAAGATCCCATACTGTGTTTGACATAAAAGAATGGGATTAGCTTATAAATGACACTCCTCGAGGAATTCTTAGGAGAGAATATGTTCGACGTACCTGCGTCAACCTCTCCGGCTAGAATCATGCTAGTGCTTCCAATAGTCGTTTTCACAATGCCTAAATTTCGTTTATTACTATATTGAACAAGAGACTGCACATCCAGGATAAACTTGGTAAGGACGTACTGCAGTATTGGGCTTTGTTGCTCACAATTTGGTGTTTTCTCGATTCAATAAATTCTCTTGTAGATTCTGCCCATGTCGTGGGAAGTGTGCATAGCGTCTCGAATTTGTAACCTGAATTGCAAATGTGGGACTCAATATGATGTTTCTACATCCCAATGCTAAATCAAGAACCTCTGCGCTTACCCCAGAAACTCATCTTTTGCTGCCCAAGATCTGGCTTGCCCCTAGAGGTCTGTTTAAAGTCAAAATTCTCTTCGATGTATCTATATAATGATCGTGAGCTACTTTCATCAGGCACACAAGAACCACAAAAAAGAAAACATTCAACATGTTTGTCCTTACATTGTTCCCTAGATCATTCTGTCAGTCGTCTTAGACTTTTTAACGTCGAGAGAGATGATTGCAAATCTGCATTATTTACATCGTTGATTGAGGCGTTCATCTCAAATCTATCGTCTTTGGGTTAGTGATCGGAAGGATTATTCTGCATCAAGAAGTGAATCGTTGGGACCTACCCATTTCCCATATATAGAACAGTCATGAACTATTTTACATAATGAAATTCCAATGTTAGAAAAGTCTTCAGTAATGCGAGCTGCAATTCCCTTCCAGAAGTCTCTTACTTTTGTCATCATGCCTCTCCAAGTCACTATCCCAATGCCTTTTGTCCAATCTTTGCCTGATTTCGTTCCCAGCTGCACTATAGCAGCTAGCAAGCTATCGAGATGCTCGTTCACGCTATCATCGTGCTGATCAAAGGTTTCAAAACCTTGATTCAGATCTGCATAAGAATCTGGTGTATAATAATATCGTAAAGAGGAGTCATCATGTCGAAGCTGATGAGTATCGTCATAGCTGAAGCAAGTGATTTCCTAAAAAGAGTTGACCCAAAAGCAATTTTTGTTTAGAACATTATTTCTTGTAGCTGCAAAAAAAAAGTTGAAGGAGATGTAAGTATCTTATCAACATGATTTGAGGTGCTTGTAGAATGGCTTGCGTACTTTGGGTCTTCGAATCTTGGCACATTTACCAGAGAATCGGTGGAGAGGGTAAACTGGAAAGACGTGTCCCTCTTGTTGTGACATGGTTGGATGATGATCAGCTTGATAAATGGATGGATGGATGGATTGTCGTCGTCGTCGGCGTTGCTGCTGTTGTTGTTGTTGTTGTTGTTTGATGCGGCCGTGTGGAGAGGTGTAGTTTTCTTCTTGGATGAGCAGCTTGCTTGCCCAACAAGGCTCTTCTTCCTTCATGTGGTGTAACGCGAGACTTATTCAATTGCTTGTTTCTTCTATTCTTCTATATTGATACATCATCATCATCATCATCATCACCACCAAGAATCAATAGCTTCAATCAAAATATCAAGTACTACAATGCAAAACAATGCCCCATTCTTGAACCAAGACAAATAAAATTACATACGGGATACTGGTCTCGCAAGATGGCATCCCGACACGCTCGTACAAACTCTGCCGCCGCGATACCGTCATCTTTGTCCAATACAACATCAACAACCAATTCTTCTAATCCTCCCACCTCCCGCTCAGACGTCCGCCGTCAACTCTTCCGACCTCCTCACTCTCATACACAATCGACCTCGGCCATTCCTCAGACCACATCATCGTCTTCTTCTTCTTCTTCCTCCGCTCCCGGCGTATTGCCCAATCGTTCACGATCATTCAATCCTACTACTAGTAGTAGTGGTAATACCACAACTACTACGAATGGGATAGGATCACATACTATACCTACGCCATTCGATGATGACCTTGAAGACACAGATGGAATTATTGTGTACGAGAACGACGGAGCAAGTGGTGGTGGTGGTGGATACGATATTACTTTAGAGCACTTGATGAGGGGATTTCCTAGGGCGAACAACAACTCTGAGAGTAGTGTTGGTGGTGGTAAGCGTCCTATTCTGACTCCCTTATTCTCAATTCTCAGCTGGGATGGATCTTCGTGTGCTCCTTTGACATTAGACGTAATCTTTGGTGTTTTCTTATATTAATCTCAAAACGAAAAACAGATACGGATATGTTGTTATCAGAAAGTTTAAACTCGGCACAACTAGATATGGCGAGGAAGCTTCCAGCGGTAGTCAGTGCAGTTCAAGCAGCTTTAAAGGCAAAAGTGGCATCTCTGCAGTCAGATAACTGGATGTATGAGGCAGAGTCGGAGGAGTCGTAACTACCAAGGATTTTCATCAAGTGTTGGTGAATCCTGGACTAGCTGGTTTTTTCCATGTTTATTGGAGTATTGGATACAGATTTTTGCATTGGGGCATGGTGTTATGGGTGCTTTTTATCTATTCTGCACCGGAATTTCATGTGCTTCCTCTGTTTACAATGGATGTTACATAGCGAGGAGTTTTACTATTGTTTTATGCATGCTCTGATGTTGTGTGAACGTAGTCTTTTTTGTTATAACATGTGCCTTTTGCAAAATGCACTATACTCTACCTATTGTTTCACATAAAAAAAACAGAGATAATGTTTGAAGTGTTCTAATCGAGATCTACAGCAGGAAGTTGAGGTTTCGGAGGTTCTACAGCTGCACGTTTTGATGTAGGTTGAGTAGGTGGCCCTCCTCCAAAGAATGATCCCATCATGTCTGCCATAAAGTTTCGGGGTCTTGCTATTTGCACACCAAAATACATCTCACCAATCTGATCCAAAAACTGCAGACAAGAATATCAGCATATGTCAGAATCAAAGTGGGTGGGAAAGGAATGCTCAGTGCTAAATGAAGAAAAATGTCAAGCAATAACAACACGTCATACCTCATCCCATCCATTCGCCTCTTGTATCTGGCTACTATAGTGGCTTCTTAAACTCCTCCAAAGGTCAGCAGCGGGGGGACCGCGTTGAACTGCTAAACACATCAACCGCAAAAAGTTCATCAGCGGTAAAGCTGGAAATATCCTCGCATCTACGGCATTTGTCTCGACTGTTTGTACCGCCAGTCCCTTTCCTTTGTTGTCTTCGATCAGTTTTGATGTAAATCCATCTAGTGACCTTGTAGCGTCTCGAACGTTGCCCAACAGCAAAAACCCAATAACAGCTCTTGATGCGTATTGGGCAGCTGTGTGAGTGTCGTCTTGTGTGTACCAAGAGTATAATGTGTTGGACAGTGTACTACATGAATCCTTGGTGCCGAGAAGAAGATGACGCTCTGCTTCATATGGTTCGTCCTCTAGTATAACGTATTTAACGCATTAGTTTTAACAATGACTTCCTCAAAAACGTCATTGTGAGCGGGAAAAAAATATAAGAGGGAGAAGAACGGACCTTGGGCAAAAAGTGTGCCTACATAATGGTGTAACTCCGGATCACCTGCTGGATAATCGCTCAACTTTGTCGACCATCTGTTATCGTCAGGATATGCAATTTGTCAAATCAACATATAATTCTGAATAAGTGATAGCATCTCTTGAAATTTGGTAACTGCCTACGTACGCGATTGTCTCATTGATAACCTTTTTCCGTGTAGGCTCTTCCGGACTCATTAAACCAATCAATTGCAAAAGTCTTGCTGAGTGGGTGCACACATTCTCATTAGCTCTACTTGTTCATTCTTCTCTGTCGTCCAATTTTATGTTTTTAGTGAGACTACAAGTGGATGACATACCTTTAGAGTCCGTATCGCATCTAACCTCTCCCTGCTTGTACGTTTCTATTAGAAACAAGCACAAATCCCCACCTGAACCACCTTGACCAGCTTTCAGCAAAGCTTGAGCTCCCGAATAAAGAATGTCGATGGCGGCGGTATAGTTTTCTTGTTTGACATAACGAGATGCGACAACACGTAATTGTTGGTGAGCTTCGTAGTAACTTCCTTCTTCAATCCTATAGTGACCAATGTCATTAGTGTTGGTTCCAAAACATTAAAGAAAGTAAAGGAATCTGAGAAAGACAGCTTTTTGAATTTCCTTAGATTTACCTCTGCTTTAGTCTGCTGATTGTCTTCTCAATTTTGGAAGCCATTGTACAGATCTTGAATATGACAGCGCACTTTGACTGACGTAGAGCTGTAAAGGAGGATATAGAGAGGCTTTCAGTGGCTGTTGTTGTTGTTGCTGTTGCTTTGGAGAGTATTGACTTGTCTGGGTTGTTGATGTATAAGTATTCTTGCTATCAGATGTCAGAGCTGGCTGACTTTCTTTCTAAAGTTGGTAAGGGCATCGTCATCACCATGCACCATCACCACTCTTTCCTTTAAGCATAGGGATTAATTGCTTGACAAACATCTAAACACATACATGGCACGGATATGCCACAATGCAGGTACCAGAAAATATTATACCTATGGATAAGGAGCCAGAATATTACTTGGTCTCAAACTCTGATAATGAGTTCTATAATTTTTGACGAATGGGCGATTCTTAGTTTCAATCGATGCAATCAATGGATCCGAATAGGTAATGTTTATCGTTATTTTATCATGTTTTCACAGTAATTTGTTAAATGTATAGATTTGAATAAATCCAAGTCGATAAAACGTACATTTACTTCTCAAATTATACTTGATCGAACCAGTTCAGGGAGGATAGCCCTAATCTCACAGAAGTATTTTGTAGGTAGTTGGTCAGAATTTCGAAAATCGTAAATAGTACTCTATTGAGCCTATGTTTATTCTGATACACCTCTGCTGGGACATGTAAAACCTGAACTTAAGCAGATTGTACGATACTATTGCCATCGGAACGTACACTTGACGACCTATCACTCTCTCAGATTAAGGTTCCTGTCTTCCCTCTTGGGGTTCCCTAATAAATTGTATATCTACTTTAACACCTACTTAGTAGTACTTGGTATACATCAGACTCCATCATACTAAGCCCTCACCGTCACAATTTACAGATAACCTCAAAATGTGTGAAAGTGAAAAAGGCATCTTTAGTTTCTGCCCATTCCTTCCAAGCATGAGCCACTTTTACTATATCCTCCTCTTTACAAAGTCCCAGTTCCACAGCCCTCTTGGGCATTCCTGTGTCTGCTTTCCGTAATCTTTCATAAGAAGTCAAACCCCAAAACCTTCTCTCATCTTGAGCAATTGTTTCATCTGAATTATACCCAAAACTCTCCGTAGACGTAGACAATCTCGTCGGCGTCAACCCCGCTGCTCGACACCAAGCATGTAACCGTCGTCCAGATCTTGGATTTGCTCCCACACTTTCCGCTACTTGAGCATAGATGCGTGTAAAGTAATTGTTGATATCAGGATTCTCAGGATACACTACTACAGTTCCAAAATCTCCTTCTCTTAGACTAATAATACCACCACCACCACCACCATCCTCTTTCTTGGCAACACATCTCTTCATCTCTTTAAGAAGCGCTAGAGGATCTGAAACATGCTGTAATACTTGATGTGCATGGACTACATCAAAATAACCATCGGGAAACGGTAGACCAGCAAGACCATCACCGACTTGAAATGTCACAATATCTTGTACGTTCTTGTCTTGTGCTGTTTGACGGGCTTGGATAAGTGCATCAGCGCCAGGGTCGACTCCAATGACTTGACCTTCTTTGCCAACGTATGGAGCAAATGTGACTGTTATGCTTCCGGGTCCACAGCCTACATCCAAGATCTTTTGACCGGGTTTGAGGTAGGGTATGAGATGAGAAGCATGCGATTCGGCAGTACGAGCACCGTGGAGCTTTAAAATTGTGTCATGGTAGCCTGCAGGGTAGCTGCTGGAGATACTTTTGGATTCTTGACTTGGCGGGGCTTCTTCAGGTGACATTGGGCGTCTTTTTTTTTGGAGTCAGAAATTTTTGATAAGCTTCCCTTTTGTGATCTGTCAAAGGATGAATGGATAAGCGAAATATGCTGTCTCAATGATATTCATAAATGAAGGTAACATTGGATCCCTTTATATGCATAAGTATTTAGTGGGTACGCATCATCGATGAAGGCCCAAGTAGCATATCATGTTTTCTGACTTGATCAGATTTGATTATTCATCTCTCTCCCCCATTGCTTTCCATAAAATTGTCATGTTGTGATGCTGTGCAGCTATAGTGAGACCAAAAGACTGGAAAGAAGGAGGAAAAAAGGCTTGACGATCATAGTAAGCTTACGATATAGAGTGAGGAGGACCGCTGGGAAGCATTGAGAATCATTGAAGGGGATAAACAATAAAAGCAAGTGGCCCAATGCGAAGAAAGTGATCGACCATGAAATTTGATAAGTGCAAGCCGTTCCGTGTCTGCTCGGTGCTTGCAGTTATGCAAACATTCAAGACGTTGAGCCATACATGTTATGTACGACGCAGTGGAGGCTAAGATGTCGTATGGAATAGGCTTCTTATCTTATGATAAGAAAAAGCTGCACCTGGTTAAAAGATCTAAATCAAATGTTTCTTGCGAGAAATTCTTAGAAATACGAATGTCCAGATTTGAAAGATGATTGATGACCTGAGATTGCCGAAACTAAAAAAATGGTGGGGGGATCTGAATAAAGCTTGTTTGTGAAGGATAGCGTGAGGATCATCCTCGCGAGCTACCATTCCTAATCCTTTAGTCTTGAAATATCAACATATTCATACTAAAATTGATATTGATATCATGCAAATAATGTCATGAAACCTTGGACAAGTATGCTCGCTAAACAGAGTAAGATATGGAAATATACAAGATTCGGGGTTTGAGAATGTGATAACCTTAGAATGTAAGCATCGATTGTTCTATGAATCTATTCTTGTATCTACATAAAACCCTTATAGGTAGTAAGAGAACTTGCTGGAGCAAAAAAAATCTATCCGTGTTTGCTGCAAAAGAAAGAAACTTTACACACTTTGCATATACAGAAAATGACAAAATGTGTCAGTGGAGGCTCAAAAAATCCTCCTCTGTGTGTATAACTTATAGTCATAACTCATTGTAGAGTATGTAGAAGTATGTTAGTAGAACGACTAATGTTTTGTGAACAGGGAGGAGAGAGAGATTTTTAGGAATTTGTGTGGAGAGGTATAAATTTGTGGATAATGTTGTACATAGTATAATGAAAATAAACAAAGACGCTCATCGCTAAACAACATGAATTTTTTTAAACAAGAGTTTTTATGAAAGGTTTTGTGATTAATGACTAGGAGAGTTAAAGTTGAGTAAGTGTTGAAACACATCCTGTAAAGAAGACGCGTCAAACAAGCAGCACAAAAAGTGTGAGAAAAACAACTTGGCAAGAAGTCTTTCGTCAACTCGTTGTTATGCGCAGCGTTGGAACAACCGTATTCGTAGTGGTAGCAGTGGTTGTATTTATATTCTCGGACTGCTTAGCAGCAAGTCCTTCTTCCTTGGCACGCCGTTCTTGGGCAAGTTGCGTCATAAACAGATTTGCCCGAAATTGCAATGTACGATCAGAATTGAGACCTCCAAAGCCTGAGTGGAGAGGAGTAAAATCTTCTTCATCTTCTGAATCCTGATCATATTTGAATCGATCAAGGACGATATCTTCAATGCTATCCCTGTCTCCTTGTCGAAGTTTTATACCTCTACGATCAATCATCAATCTACCACCCCTACCTATTCTTCTTCTGAATGATGGCGGGGGTGATCTCTCATCTCTCCCTCTTTTGCCAATAGTCGATGCCGTCTGGAAAGAGATCTGAGGCTTGGTCATTTCACGATGGTGTGACATGGAATCTGGGGAAGAATTGGAATCTTCTGAAGGAGGTGGGCTGGGTAGGTAATAAGAGCGCACGGAACGGAAACCCTTTCCGCTAGTACTCTCTTCTTCGATGGGGCTGCTACTGCTGATAAAGTCCAATGTACGATCGTATTGTCCAATGCTTGCTTGTTGACGTCGTACACGATTGTCCAAGACCGCTTTGAATGTATTCTGTTTCTGAGCTCGTATGACATCATCCAGTTGCCGTAAATCTGCCTCAGGCGGTCGACCATCATGCCGTACAGCAGGACGAGCAACAGGTACTGGTGCCTCAGCAGGTCTTTGTTTTCTCGGTCTATTGACAAGATCCTCATCATCCCCTTTGATCCCAAGACGTCGTTTGGTTTCTTTGACGATTGCACGTCTCTGGAATATCATAGAATCAAGCTCGACACTTTGCTTCTTCATTTGCTCTCGCTCTACGATACACTGTACCATGTGACGGCCCTTTTCCATATCAAGTCGGAGCTTTTTGAGTTTCTCAATGCTCTGTGCGTCTGTCCTTCTTGTCTTCCTAGCTGGTCTGTGCTCCCGTCGTCGGAAACACACGTATGGATCTCCATCATCTTTCTCGACTTGACCTTGTTCAAACTACTTTTGGTTAGCAGATTACATCGTTTCCAATCGATGTGAGTTGTATTTACCTTTAGAGACGGAAGTATAGTTTGGCCGTTCTTTTTAAGACGTTGTTCGGTCCAGTAAGGATAGACTTGTTTTGCTATTTGGCGTACCGCTGAACTTTGGTTCTCATCGAAATTTGACTCAAGGTCTTCATATGAGAGGAGATGAGCTGTAGCATCGTCGTTTTCCTACAAACAAGTTAGAGATAGAACCGTCTGTAGCTGAATAGTATACATACAAGGCCCAGGAATGGTTGCTTCAAGGCCGTCGTCGCCTCAAAGTACTGTATCGTAGCTTCAAGGACATCTTCTTTAATAGCACTTCCAGGCGATCTTTTTGAGTTGAGCTTGTGTAGAAATTGGTCGTCTTCTTCACCAATGGAGTAGAGACAGCCGCTGGTATCTTCCACGGTAGACGAGAAGCGAATATAGGACGCAGGTTGAGAAAACTTTTTGGGATACAATTTTTCGTACTGATCAACAGTCTTGGAGGCGTCAGGTGTAGGAATAAAAGTTTGTGCAACCTTTCCTCCAATGATGGCAGCTTGTGAAGCAGAGATGGCGGCTTGGAGATGGTGTTCCTATATGCATCAAGGATCATTTATATTAGTACAGACACTAGCAAAGTTTTTTCCTTCTTCGTCTCCAAATGTGGGTAGGCAAATCGTGCCAGGCCATAAGAAGGAAGTACAAGTAGTCCTGTTACAAATAGTCGAGATGGTTCGTGCAGAAAATGTGAAGCAAGGAAGAGAAGAAAACAACAGACACTAGAGGGACGGGTGGAAGGGTAAGGCTATATGAGCAAGGTTGTTGTTGTGTTTTTCCCCCTCTGCCCTGCATGAAGTGTGATGGGGATTGGTGATACATGAGATGCAGAAGTGGATTGACAGACAAACAAACACCTAGACAAACAGAAAAGACAAACAATCAAGCACTAGCATACTCGGCCAGATGAGATCCCCCCGGTAAAAGACCCCGGGCAGCAGCACATGATGACGACAGGATGGACACACGCGCAAAAAACACACGCACACTCCCCAAAAACAGACACATACACACACACACACACCGGGGGAGCGCGCAGAACACCTGGGGAGGAGAGGAGTAGGGAAGGGAGAATGTGCGTAAACACACGTAATTTTTGGGTGGCAAAAAAAATAATCAATATAGAGGGGAAAAAAAGGACGACAAAAAACACGTACAATTTCTTCACTTCGCTCGACTCCAGTCTCTACTTGTGCTATGTTTCGCTGTTCATCATCAACGGCATCGATTTGGTCCTCGTAAACAATCTGGAGAGACTGTTTTGTTGATAATTTTCGCGTTCGAAAACGTGCTCCAGTATTTCGCGTCGCAGCCGTCATTCTGGCCGCTCCGAGGACACAAAATGGGTATCAGTGTGTAGCGGTTCAGATGAGGAATTGAATGAGCTTAGTATCGTGATGAAGCGTTGACATGTCGATGAAATATTGATGAATCAAGTCGACATCTTTTTTGCAGTCTCGCTGGAAGGGCGGAATTGGACCGGGGCGGCACTATGACTGTACGCACTGAGGTTTGCTGAGTTCTGTCCTCTACTATCCTCCCTTTTTTTTTTTTGCCGGTGTTTTTTTCTCCCTCTTTTCACTCTGTTGCAACAACAAAAAATTGGGGGTGGGTGACAATACTATTAT
>Ga0160427_10002213_pt1 | contig 11798 bp, 9 predicted proteins | sample SolpanmetagenomL_FD_108194 | JGI IMG/M metagenome (GOLD analysis project Ga0160427, IMG submission 108194) | Solar panel surface microbial communities from Lawrence Berkeley National Laboratory, California, USA - L | ecosystem: Engineered > Built environment > Solar panel > Unclassified ...
CCTCACCCTCATTAGCCCTGCTAATGAGCAAGGGCCGAAGGCTTTACGCGAAGCGTAAACCTTTATGCTTTACGCTTTGCGTAAAACATTTAGGGCAAGGTTTATCAAGCTTCGCTTGATTACCCGTTTCATTTAAAAATTTAAATTTTTAAAATTAAATTCTAAAATGTTGAAAAAAAAATTTTATATTTATGGTATAATTTAAGATAATTATATAAAAGAAAGAAAGTAAAACAGTTTTTATTTTATAAGAAATATTTATGGGATTACCTTGGTATCGTGTCCATACAGTTGTATTAAATGACCCAGGTCGTTTAATTTCTGTACATTTAATGCATACATCACTTGTAGCTGGTTGGGCTGGCTCTATGGCTTTTTATGAACTTGCGGTTTTTGACCCATCTGATCCAGTTTTAAATCCAATGTGGCGTCAAGGAATGTTTGTTCTACCTTTTATGACTCGTTTAGGTATAACACAATCTTGGGGTGGTTGGACTATTAGTGGTGAAACTGCTAATAATCCAGGAATTTGGAGTTATGAGGGTGTAGCTGCTTCTCATATTCTACTGTCGGGTGCATTATTTTCTGCATCTATTTGGCACTGGGTATATTGGGAGTGCGATTCGTTTTGCTCAAATTTTATTTAGTTTACTGAAAGGTAAAGAATAAAAGAGAAGGCAAGTGTAATAAATACAAATCATTTTGTACAATTTACATAACTGTATTTACATGTAGGTGAAAGCCCTACCGCCCTGACGCGGGGTTGAAAGCACGTAAAAGACCTATGATCTAATGCATGTTAGAAACTAGGAGGTCTTCCCTTCACGTAAATTTTGACAAATTTATATGAAAAGCGGGAACGAAAGCGGTACAAATCATAATAGCCAAAAAGATTTTCCGCAAGCAAGAGTTCTATAATCGACCCTGGACTGATTTCTCACTATATATTATAGTAAGTTAAGGAATAGGAAATCGTGGGGGAGAGCAGGCAAAGTATCGTTGAACCATCGTAAAGACCCAGCAACGGTTTATAAGCTGCTGAACTTTGTTCAGGCTGTTGCATTGGAAATATCCGATAAGGTAGGGATTTGAGAGTTTTCCCAACTTTTCAAACGCGTTTCCCAGACCCTCGGTGGAAAGATACCCCCTAACGAACTCAAACAATGTAATTACGGAACGAAGTAACCTCATACCGCTCCAAAGAAATTTGGTGGGGAGTCAACTATATGCGTGTATGAGAATAGGATGGCTTAAGAAGCACGCCTACTCTGAATGAACAGGGATTGTCTGAAAAGGATAGGGCTTAACAGCCGGGATATGCTGACGTAAGTCGCGGTTTATAGGTGAATAAATATAGTGATTAAACTCTTTTCAGGTTAATGTATGAAAAGATCCAAATTTGTGTTAACTCAATCCGTTGAGATAGTAACAAAGCACTGGAAACATATTAATTGGCCTAAGGTCCAAAAATATGTATTCAAACTTCAACGCCGTATTTATTCCGCTTCATTAGATAACAATTTTTCTGTACTTAGACAGAATCTATATATCTATGAAGTTAGTAGTTTTCAATAAACCGAGTAGCCGTGTGCGGTGAAAATCGCACGCACGGTTTCGAAGGAGAGGCTTCACACGGTAACGTGTAGGTCGACTCTAACTCTCGAACTTTTTCGCGATCCAAGAACTGGTGACCCAGCATTAGATCTTCCAAAAATTTTCGGAATCCATCTATTTCTTTCTGGACTTTTATGTTTCGGATTTGGTGCATTTCATATTACTGGTTTATTTGGTCCTGGAATTTGGGTTTCTGATCCATATGGGATTACTGGAAGTGTTCAACCTGTAGCTCCATCATGGGGAGCAGAAGGTTTTGATCCATATAACCCAGGAGGAATTCCTGCTCATCATATCGCTGCAGGTATTCTAGGTGTTTTAGCTGGACTTTTTCATCTTTGCGTTCGACCTCCTCAAAGACTTTACAATGGTCTTAGAATGGGAAACATTGAGACTGTTCTTTCAAGTAGTATAGCAGCAGTTTTTTGGGCAGCATTTGTTGTTGCTGGAACAATGTGGTATGGATCAGCTGCAACTCCTATTGAATTATTCGGACCTACTCGTTATCAATGGGATTTAGGTTTTTTCCAACAGGAAATTGAAAAACGAGTTCAATCTAATTTAGCAGAAGGAAAATCACTTTCTCAAGCTTGGTCAGAAATTCCTGAAAAATTGGCCTTTTATGATTACATTGGTAATAACCCCGCAAAAGGTGGGTTATTCCGAGCTGGCGCGATGAATAGTGGTGATGGTATCGCTGTAGGCTGGTTAGGACATGCCGTATTTAAAGATAAAGATGGTAATGAATTATATGTTCGTCGTATGCCAACTTTCTTTGAAACATTTCCAGTTTTATTAATTGATAAAGATGGTGTTGTACGTGCAGATGTACCATTCCGACGAGCTGAATCAAAATATAGTATTGAGCAAGTTGGTGTGTCTGTTAGTTTTTACGGTGGAGAATTAGATGGGGTTACTTTTAGTGATCCAGCAACTGTTAAAAAATATGCTAGACGAGCACAATTAGGTGAAGTTTTTGAATTTGATCGTGCAACTTTACAATCTGACGGTGTATTTAGAAGTAGCCCACGTGGTTGGTTTACTTTTGGTCATTTATGTTTTGCTTTATTATTCTTTTTTGGTCATATTTGGCATGGTGCAAGAACAATTTTCCGTGATGTTTTTGCAGGTATTGATGTTGACTTAGATGAACAAGTAGAATTTGGGGCGTTCCAAAAATTAGGGGACTCTTCTACTCGCCGTCAATCAGTATAAACATTTTTAAATTTCTAAAGTTAGGGGTGAAAAAACTAAGGTGTTTTCTTTCTAACGAAAAACGGGTATACGAACAAAGTTCGTCAACCTTACTAAGGCCGTAGGCCTTAGTTTAGGCGGGTTCTTAAGGGTCATAGACAGGGGGGGTTATTAAGGGTGAAACGGGGGGGTTTTTAAGGGTCATAGACCCTTAATAAACCCCCCCTGTCTATAACCCTTAAAAACCCCCCCGTTTCACCCTTCCCGCCCTATCGTCTACCATTAATGAACCCGCCCTACTCTTTAGATTTAAATTTAAATAAGATTTATGCAAAATTTGCACTATTTTATATAAAAATCTTACAAAAACTTCTACCTTTAAAAGGTAATTGGAAAGCTTTTTTCTTAGTCACACTTTAAATTTACTATTACATCAATATGTAAACATTTGTGTTTCAGACTGAAAAAAATTTCTTTTAATATTGTTGCCAATTTAATAAAAACTTTATTTTTATGGAAGCTTTAGTTTATACATTTTTATTAGTAGGAACTTTAGGAATTATCTTTTTTTCAATTTTCTTTAGAGAACCTCCTCGTATTGTTAAATAAAAGTAAAAAAACTTTTCTTAACAAATTATTTTTTAAGACTTCCAGTTTCTGGAATTAGTGGCTTTACCAATAAAAGCATTTTACTAACCGTTGCCCTAAAGGGCCCTTGCCCCGCCCTAAATGTTTTACGCTTCGCGTAAAGCATAAAGTTTTACGCTTGGCGTAAAGCCTTCGGGGTGGGGTTGAAAACTCTTAACTTCCTTAGCTTGGTCATTTATTTATAAATACTTTCTTAAGGGACAGGGCGGGTTCATTAAGAGTCGTAGATAGAACAATTTCATTAAGGGTAATATGACCCTTAAGAACCCGCCTAAACTAAGGCCGTAGGACTTAGTAAGGTTGACGAACTTTGTTCGTATACCCGGTTTCCTGTTAAGAATCCGCCCGTTTCATCCTAGTTTGTGTTTTGCTTTGCATAAACCTTGGAAAACTTGATGACTTTACAACTTGGGGAATTTAAACATTATTATTAATATTTTTATTAGCAATATTTTAGGAACGATATGAGTTTTAAGGGTCTACGACCTTTAATGAACAGGGCGTTTCTAAAAAATCTTCGACTCTTTAGAAATGCCCACTTTAGCCTAAAGAACCCCTTTAGGGAAGGTTACAATTTTGTTTTGCCATTGTAAGCTTTGTTTATAAAACTAAGCTTTTTAATTTATTATTCTCCAAATTTTTGTGTAAGGTTTTAATTTTAATGGCGGAATACGAAGCATTACTTCGCATACGTTATTACGGAACTTATACGGCTCCTAAAAGGTCGTAGACCTTTTATAAAACGTTCTTCTAAATAAATACTTTTATTTGTAAGGCCCCTTTCACCAATTATAAATAATTGGTGAAACGAGCGAAGGATAAAACATAGATTTTGATTTGAATCTTGTTTAGTTTCCAGCTTATGAAGATAGGTTCGTAAAACTGGATATAAAAGCTCGCCCCGGGGGGCGGGCTTTCTAAATTTAAGGCCGAAGGCCTTAAATCAAGTTTTGCTCGTAGAGCAAAACCCCGTAGGTTTTCCGTCCTTACCTCTTGGTAAGGCTTTGCTCTTGCTCATAGAGCAAAACTTTATGTTTTACGCTTCGCGTAAAGCATTTAGACCAAGAGGTCATTACCTCTTGGTTAGATATTTATTTATAAATATCTTAGCCAAGAGGCGAAGCGTAAAACTTTATGCTTTATCAAAGATAAAACATTTAGGGAAACCTTTATTTAACAACCTTGTTGTTAAATTTAGGCAACGGGGCAAGGGGCAAGCAGATTTAATCTTCGTGTTCCTCAAAAGGGTCACGAAGTTGTTTTGATGGTGGTCCAAATCCTACATAAATTGAATATCCAGTAATACTTAAAAGAAGACACCATAAAAAAATTGTGTAAAAAAAAGCAGGACTTTCCATAACGAGTTTTAAATTGAAAAATTTATAATTTTTTATTATTGAGCCTTTGCCCTAACCAGAAGGTGGCTATAAAGCAAAAAGGACGCCCGTGCCCTAAAGGGTCTACGACCCTTAAGAAAAAAGTTGGGGATACCCAACTCCATTGGGCTAAAGTTTGACTTTTTTGTTGATGAAACGGGTAATCAAGCGAAGCTTGATAAACCTTGCCCTAAATGTTTTATCTGTGATAAAACATAAAGGTTTACGCTTCGCGTAAAGCCTTCGGCCCTTGCTCATTAGCAGGGCTAATGAGGGTGAGGCCCTTGCCCCACCCCGAAGCCTTCACCCCACCCTCATTAGCCCTGCTAATGAGCAAGGGCCGAAGGCTTTACGCGAAGCGTAAACCTTTAACAAGCGTAGCTTGTTTTAGAATGGGGCAAGGGCCCTACGGGTGAACCTTTAACAAGCTACGCTTGTTTTAGGGTGGGGTATACGAACAAAATTCGTCAACCTTACTAAGGCCTACGGCCTTAGCTTAGGCAGGTTCTTAAGGGTCTACGACCTTTAATCAATCTGCCCTATTTAGTTTATTTTTAATATATTTTAGCAAATAAATTAATTAAAAGTTATAAACTTTTTATTTATTATTTAGCCCCGCCTAACGAGTCTATGACCCTTAAGGAAGCCGGGGGGCGAGGAAGGAGAGCCTAAGTAAAAATAACTTGTTATTTATAGCCTAGATTCCCGGGCTACGTCTACCTAAAGAGTCATAGAAAGGGTCATAGACCCTTTAGGAAGTAATAGGAAGTAAACCGGGCGGGTTCTTGCTCTTAAGAGTCGTCTAGCCTTAATAAATTTGCCTTGGTCGAAGACCCGTTAACTTCCTTAGCTTCGCCCTTTTTAACAATATTACAGAAAGTAAAAAAATCTAAGAATTTTTTTGAACATTTTATGGCAACAGGAACTACCTCTAAAACTAAACAAAGTCCATTAGATACTGGTAAAGTAACTGCTTTAGGAACTTTACTAAAACCATTAAATTCAGAGTATGGAAAAGTAGCACCTGGTTGGGGAACAACTGTTCTTATGGGTGTTTTTATGGCTCTTTTTGCAGTGTTTTTAGTGATTATTTTAGAAATTTATAATAGCTCTGTTCTTTTAGATGATTTAACTGTTAGCTGGGATTCATTAGCAAAATAAATCTAGTAAAAATTGTATTTTAGTTTGGCTTAAATTTTTAAGCCAAGCTAATTTATTTTAATATAAATAATATTCAATGTATTAATATCATTAATTACCCACAAATTTAAAACAACTATAGAACCCAACTTCGTTGGTCGTACTATTAATTACTGAAAATAAAACTTGTAACAACTTAATAAACAGATTAAAATTAAATTAGTTTAAAGTTTTTTAAAAAGTATAAACCCCGCCCTCATTAGCCCTGCTAATGAGCAAGGGCCGGGGGCTTTACGTCCTTACCTCTTGGTAAGGATTTATCCTTCGGGTAAACCTTTATGTTTTACGCTTCGCGTAAAACATTTAGACCAAGAGGCGGAGCGTAAAACTTTATGTTTTATCACAGATAAAACATTTAGAGCGGGGCAAGGGCCCCGCCTAAAGAGTCTTCGACTCTTTAAAAATACGGGTCTGTATATCCTTAAAACAAGGGTCCGTTCTTAAAGGGTATACGACCCTTTAAGCAGCCTAAGTATCATTTCAGCTATTTATACTTATAAGCTCTGCTTGTAAAGTCTATATCCCCATAAGGTACAGGGCGGTTCCCGTAATGAACCCGCCGTGTACGTTCAACTTCGTTACTTACTAAAAAAAAGAGTCGAAGACTGTTTAGGCTACGGTGGTTTATAATTTAATTGTACTATAAAAACTTATAAAGTCCGTAGCCCGAGATCCCGGCTATGTAACAATCTTTAGAAAATATGTAGCCTTACAATGTTTTAATTTAGGTGTCTAAAAAACTTTATAGTTATAGCCAAACCTTTTTCTACAAAAAATGTTGTATTTTTTAGTAATAATCACAGCAATTTATACAATAACGAGTTACAAAATAATTTATATACAAGTCTAAGGAGATTTATGCCGATTGGAGTTCCTAAAGTGCCGTTTCGTTTACCAGGAGAACCGACAGCTCAGTGGGTCGATTTATACAATCGACTTTATAGAGAGAGAGTTTTATTTTTGTGTCAAGACTTAGATGATGAGTTAGCAAACCAATTAATTGGAATTATGTTATATCTCAATGCAGAAGAAAAATCAAAAGGATTATATATCTATATTAACTCCCCAGGAGGATCCGTTACTTGTGGAATTGCAGTCTACGATACAATGAATTATGTAAAAGCAGACGTAACAACAATTTGCGTTGGGACAGCAGCTTCTATGGCTTCTTTTGTATTAGCTGGTGGAGATCGAGGAAAAAGAATTGCTTTACCACATTCGCGGATTATGATTCACCAACCTGAAGGAGGAAGCCAAGGCCAAGCGTCAGAAGTACTTTCAGAATCAGAAGAAGTTATGCGAATTCGTCGTCAAGTTGGGAAAATTTACGCTGAAAGAACTAGTCAAACTTTAAGTAGAATTTCACGAGATATGGACCGAGATCAGTTTATGTCTGCTCGAGAAGCTAAAGAGTATGGAATTGTAGATCAAGTTGCTGTTGATGTAAAATGGTCTGGTTCTTAATTTTAAAGAATTTTCTTTTTCTAAAATAAAAAGTAACCCCGCCTAAAGAGTCGAAGACTCTTTAGGAACGTTAACTTGATTAGTTCCGTCATTTATTTATAAATGGGGCAATGATTAGGGCGGGTTCATTAAGGAACAGGGGGGGTTTTTAAGGGTCTATGACCCTTAAAACCCCCCCCGTTTCACCCTTAAGAACCCGCCCTGGATTTAACATTCCTAAAGTGTCTGCGATCTGCGATCCTTTAGGGTGTTATTTTATAATATAATTTCAGCTATTTATACTTACAAGCTCTGCTTGTAAAACCTAAAGTTCCCCTTAAGGGCTTTACTTGTGAACATATTACTAATAGGCTTTTTTAAATGTTGAGGAACATTTAGAAAGTTTAAAAGCTCTGCTTTTAAACTTAAACAACAGTTTCTTAAGGGTGAAACGGGGGGGTTTTTAAGGGTCATAGACCCTTAATAAACCCCCCCTGTCTACGAACCTTAAGGGGTGACGATGCCGAAGAGTTCGGCTTTATGGAAGATTCTTTTTTTTATTGTCACTAAAAGAATTCTAATAATTAAACATAGTTTAATTAGTAGAAAATCTTGGTTTTGGGAAGCTTGATTAGTTTTTTTTATTATCAGACGCCGTAAAAAGTAGCAGTGCCCCATTTATAAATACATGGTGAAATGGGCAGGAGTTAAGCGGTCGGGTTGATTAAGGAACTCTTACATGGTGAAATGGGCGGGGGTTAAACAGTCGGGTTCATTAAGAAACTCTTAAGGGAGAAATTGGACTAAGCTGAGTCGATAGCCCATAGCCCGTTTTACCCTTAAGGGTCGTAGACCCTTAAAGAATGAAGCCTTCGGTTGCTCATTAGCCATTGTCCCTTGGTCTAAATGTTTTACGCAAAGCGTAAAGCATAAAGTTTTACGCGAAGCGTAAAATCTTACTCATTAGCCGTTGCCCCTTGGTCTAAATGTTTTACCCGAAGGGTAAATCCTTACCAATGGGTAAGGACTAATGAGTAAGATATTTATAAATAAATATCTAAGCCAAGGAATAAAGCTTTTCTAAATGTTTTCCGTCCTTACCAAGAGGTAAGGACGGAAAACCTATAAAGAAAAACTTTATGCTTTACGTCAAGCGTAAAGCATTTAGACTAATGAGCAATGGCGAAGTTACGGTTAATAAAAAAAGTTAGAATAAACCAAGAGTTAATGAAATATCAATTGGTAATGTTGCACCAATTCCTAACCAAATAGCAACAAGTGTACCTACTAAAAATACAGTCGTAGCAACTGGTCGACGAAAAGGATTTTGAAATTTATTAATATTCTCAATGAAAGGAACAGTTAATAAACCTGCTGGTACAGCAGCCATGAAAAGTACTCCTAATAATTTATTAGGTACTGTTCTTAAAACTTGGAAAACAGGGTAAAAATACCATTCAGGTAAAATTTCCAATGGAGTAGCAAATGGATTTGCAGGCTCTCCTATTACAGCTGGATCTAAAACTGCTAATCCAATAACACCAGCAAAAGTACCTAAGATAACAACTGGGAAAATATATAATAAATCATTTGGCCAAGCAGGCTCTCCGTAATAATTGTGACCCATTCCTTTTGCTAATTTCGCTCTTAAAATAGGATCAGATAGATCTGGTTTTTTTGTAACTGCCATGGAATAAAATCTCCTTCAAAAATAAAGTTAGTAAATAGACAAATTTACATAATTGGGCCCTTGTTTTAAGGGCTGTCTACAGGGCTAAGGGTATACGACAGGGCGGGAAGGGTGAAACGGGGGGGTTTTTAAGGGTCATAGACCCTTAATAACCCCCCCTGTCTATGACCCTTAAGAATATCAAGAATAGGGCGGGTTCAGCCTTAGGAACCCGCCCTAACGCCTAAACTAAGGCCGTAGGCCTCCTTGCCCCGTCCCCCCGGCCCTTGCTCATTAGCAGGGCTAATGAGGGCGGGGTTAGTAAGCTTGACGAACTTTGTTCGTATACCCGTTTCACCCTTAAGGTGTTCCGAAAAGCTAACAAAGTTAACCTTGTTAACGCTCCTAAAAAGTCGTAGACCCTTTAGGTTAGATTCCCTATTTATAAATAAATACGGAATGGCATACGAGATACGATATTGACCTTCGCTCACATGCTTGTAAGGTGATCCTTAGTTTAAACATCAGTATAAAACTAAATTTTAAATCTGTATAGATTTAAAGTGGTCCAGAAATACCTTGTTTACGAATCATTAAGAAATGCATTAGCATGAAAACTGCAGTTAATAATGGTAATACAAAAGTATGTAAACTATAAAAACGAGTTAAAGTAGATTGGCCTACACCAACACCTCCACGTAACAGCTCAACAAGAGTTGGTCCAACAACAGGAATTGCATCCGGTACTCCAGTTACAATTTTTACAGCCCAGTAACCTACTTGGTCCCAAGGTAAAGAATATCCTGTTACACCAAACGATACTGTACAAACAGCCATAATTACTCCAGTTACCCATGTTAATTCACGAGGTTTTTTAAAGCCACCAGTTAAATAAACTCTAAAAACATGTAAAATCATCATTAAAACCATCATACTTGCTGACCAACGATGAATTGAACGGATTAACCAACCAAAATTTACATCTGTCATAATGTATTGTACTGAAGCAAAGGCTTCTGCAACTGTTGGTCGATAATAAAAAGTCATAGCGAAACCAGTTGCTACTTGTACAAGAAAACATGTGAATGTAATACCACCTAAACAATAAAAAATATTTACATGAGGTGGAACATATTTACTTGTAATATCGTCTGCAATCGATTGAATTTCAAGACGTTCCTCAAACCAATCATATACTTTACTCATAAAAAAGAGCTCCTTATAGTATTTTAAATCACAATTAGGCTAAATTTTATTTATTTTACGGGCGCCCAACAAAATTGGACTAATAAAAGTATTTTTTATTTTATCATAGAATTTTTTTTTATACTAATTTATTTTATAGAAGTTTATTTTATAGAAGTTTATTTTATAGAAGTTTATTTTATAGAAAGTTTTTAATAAGCCTTTGCCTTAACTCTGTTATCAACTTGGCCCTTGCTGTGCCTTTAAGGTTACTAAACGTAGTTTAGTAACCAAAGTTTTGTCTGTAAGACAAAACTTAATTTAACAACGTAGTTGTTAAATTTACCTTTGCTTAGATGTTTACTTGTAAACATTTTAGCCCGGTCCTTACCTTTTGGTAAGGATTTACCCTTCGGGTAAACCTTTATGTTTTACGCGAAGCGTAAAACATTTAGACCAAGAGGCAAAGCAACGGGATTTAGAAACGTAGTTTCTAAAACTTGATTTAACAACGAAGTTGTTAAATTTAGACAACGGCGGCAGGCTTTCCCCGTAGGGGTTTTGCTCGTAGAGCAAAAGGCCTTCGGCCTTAAATTTAGAAAGCCTGCCGGGCACGGCAAGGGTAAAAAGTCTTTAATCTTTTAGGGAGAAGTTGGCGAAAAGCTAAGCAAATTAACAGATCGTCGACCCCGCCCCAAGGGGGCGGGGCAAGAGCCCCGTAACATTCCTAAAGAGTCGAAGACTCTTTAGGCTACAAACTTCTATTGAATTTTTACTTTAGCACCTGCTTGTTCTAATTGTTGTTTTGCAGTATCAGCTTCTTCTTTAGAAACTGATTCTTTCAATGCTTTTGGTAATGACGTTGTAAATTCTTTCGCTTCTTTTAATCCTAAAGAAGTTAAATTTCGAATTATTTTTAAAACAGCTACTCTTTTATCACTTGGTACATCTTCTAAAATAACATCAAAAGAAGTTTTTTCTTCAGCAGCTTCTTGGCCACCAGCTCCTTCACCGCCAGCTGGCATAAAACCACCTCCAACTGATGCAGAAGCATCTACTCCAAATGTTTCCTCAATTTGAGACACCAATTCAGAAGCTTCTAACAGAGTGATTGATTTTAATTTTTCAATAATTTCATTAGTTGTAGTAGACATAATTTTTTAAAGATAATAATTAATAAATTTACTATATTTATAGCCCAACAAAGCTAGGCTAAATTTAACAACTTCCTAAAGGGTAATCAAGCGAAGCTTGATAAACCTTGCCCTAAATGTTTTATCTTTGATAAAGCATAAAGTTTTACGCTTCGCCTCTTGGCTAAGATATTTATAAATAAATATCTAACCAAGAGGTAATGACTTCTTGGTCTAAATGTTTAGGGGGGGTTTTTAAGGGTCATAGACAGGGGGGGTTTATTAAGGGTCTATGACCCTTAAAAACCCCCCCGTTTCACCCTTAATAAACCCCCC
>Ga0160427_10002214_pt1 | contig 11797 bp, 10 predicted proteins | sample SolpanmetagenomL_FD_108194 | JGI IMG/M metagenome (GOLD analysis project Ga0160427, IMG submission 108194) | Solar panel surface microbial communities from Lawrence Berkeley National Laboratory, California, USA - L | ecosystem: Engineered > Built environment > Solar panel > Unclassified ...
ATGAACTCTAATCAAGCTCAAAGGTATCAGCACATATTAGGCTTCGTGGTGACCAGAAGATCAATATACTCAAGACAGCCTTCTTCACCGACAAATTAGTGAGACATCTCAGATCATTGTGTTGCGGAACTTGGCAGTAATACAAGCGCATGTCTTGTTGATTATATATGATAAAACGGCCAAACTCTGATTTATCTAGACCCATAACATATTGCTATTGTCCTTGGATACTGCTCATGACTTCGGAAAAGCCTTAGAATAGGGACACGATCTCAAGATGATTATTGTTATCATGATTATCACCAATGAGAGATCCAGACATTCGCAAGATAAATAAACACAGAAAAGTCATCAGATGAAAATCCTCCATTTTAGCGCACTATCTATACACATGCGATAAAATATCTATATATTACGAAACACATTCATTTTGAAAGTAATGCATAGAAGAACAGAACGCCCAGGTACAAAAGGCTACTTAACCCACAAACCAACCTATAATATTAAAATATCTAAGAGGAACAAGGATCCAATATGCTGAAAGAATCGAAAATTGAAAGCACTTCATAAATCCCCGAAAGATCATTGTAGGAAGAGATATGTTGAGCAAAGCATGCTCATAACCATGACTGCAACACCATACATTTCACCAAAGGCTAACGCACTTGTGACAGCGCTGGAAGCTTGACCCAAGTTACTTGTGGCTACAGCGACATCCGATCCTGTGGCGGAAGCACCATTCGCACCAGTTGTGGTTGGTGCACTACCAAGACCTGTATAAACTGGGTCTCCGCTGCTAGCGCTATTGGTTCCAGTACCGGTTGGCATGTTTGTTGCGGTTCCAGTTGTAGATGTGGTATTAACACGCGTTGGATTTGTAGCACCGCATGGCTTGTTATCTCGGCAGGCGGTCACACACGAGGAACTATTTGTAGAGACAGATTAGATTGGTTTTTTTTTCGGACAGAAACCCGACAGTAGTAAGGGAACCTACACAGCATTGCAACCGTTGACGCAGTTATCGACCTCGCTTTGACAGATGAAGTATGGAATAGTCTGGGAGTATCTATGAATTTGTTAGAAGATAAGATTGTATAAATTCGACGTTTCTCTTACTCTGTAGCATTTGGAATAGTTCCATCACCGCAAACACAAGCAAAATCTAATGTGGCCTTAGGTTGATAATTAGTTTAGGTTACTTATCATAAAAGTTGCCATCTTGTGCTACTCACTGGATCACAGCCATTACTGTATTGGCTACCAGACTTTTGGTCTAGACATAATAGATCACAAGCGGCCTCCTAAAAGTTACGATTTAGCACTCGTCCATTGCACATAAAGCAATCTTTTGATTTTGTTGTAAATACCTGCGTAACACACCACTGAGTTCTCACAGGTAGTGCCGTATCGTTTGGGTTGTAGTAGTAAGATTGTGCGAGTGCACTACCAAACATTGCTGAAACAGCAAGGGCAATTGAAGAAGATGTGAAGAGCATTGTGATAGTTTCTAGATACACCATCGATGTAAGTATACCTATGCAAGGAGCGTATTCTCTGCAAGGGCAAGCTGATCAAGGAGAATTACTGACCTTGAAATGGACTTTATGGTAATGGATGCAAAAATGGACGAACTCCAATGATTTAAATGCCTGTGTACGACTCTTTTTCTTTCCTTCGAGGATTTGACGTGTTTCTGAAAAGAAAGGACGACTCGAGTTTTGATAGCAGGACCAACGACAGAATGAACGAGTGACAAGATGACCTTTTAGACAACGACAGACTGAAGAGCAGGGAAAGGAATGTGAAAAGGATTCAGATTGAGAGATAATGAGAGTGGGTCATGCTTGGTATAATAAGGAGACACGAGAATTATACACAAGCACGAGATAGGCCGGACTACATTTCCCTCTGTTGTTGCCCTCTCTCCTTTCTCATCCACCACTTTGCCAACACCCATGCTTTTTTCAACATTTAATAACATACACTCACTCCCTTTACCTTTCTGCCTCCTCTTCTCTGCACATTTGTCTTTCATCGCAACTTTAAAGACTGCACATTATCCACTACCGCCCCCAGTCCAAGTAACTAAAAAGAAAGGAAAGAACAGAAGACAGAGTGGATTATGTTTGAAACCCGTGAGTGAATAGATTTGGGTAGGAGAGTGAGTAAGTGAGTGAATGCTTTACTTTGATATTGTTGTGTATAAGAAACCCGGCTTAAATTGGATGCAAATCTAAACAACAGAAATTCCCGCTAAGATCGGAGACCTGAGGAAGCGAACACTGCAAGAAGCACAGTCGTTGTTATTGGTCATTTTAGAATCTCACCTTCCCTGATGTGTGATATGTGTGCATGCAGCTACGTTAAAAGGGATCATGATATGGCTGAACCTTGTTCTCTTCTCGTCCGCTAATCTCAATCTCCAGACTTGTGGTTCGTACTGTACTGCACCATGGTATGCTGAGTTGGGTTCAATACTGTGAAACACCAATCAGGGTTGCCTGATGTTAACAAGTAACTAACTACTTAGTAACTAGCTGTGGAAAATTTATATACAGATTAAGAAAGCCGCTCTCCCTGATGCTGCAGATTTGCTTCAGTTTTGCACATAGATATGAGAAGGAATAAGTGTCAAGATTCTATTCAGAGCAAGAGTGAAATACGAAGCTGCTTAACATTCTCGCTAGGAGAATATCATCAAAAGTCGAGCTAATTTGTGTTACAAACACTCGATGACAATGTACACTCACACTATACCACTCTAGCCATGATTTACAAATGCAACGTCTTGTGGATTCTTACTGAAAAAACCTTATAATAATAATGATAGTATTGTTAGGGAATGCTAGAAGAAATGCAAACTGTAGAGTGCATCAGGACTCCTCTTGTCGTTCTGCTGGTGTCTGCACCAAGCCGCAACCGAGGATTTATTTAGCAACCTTTTGCCCGACTGTCTTGTTGCCGACCTCAAAACTATGCATTAGCTGCGCACTAGCTTCATGCTGCAGCTATATATGTCGCTCGCCAATAAACTTTTGCAAATCTCGAATGGCTGAATAGTCATCTAGCATTCGTATCGAACGTTCATAAACACAATAGTCTAAGCTCATCAATACTTGGATGAATTTGTAATAAGAGAAGAGTAACTAACTGACAGAGAATGCTATATTTAAGCAGACAAAGTAAGTTCGTCAAGCAGATACACTAGATAATTGGTTGTCTGGTAGCAGAGAAGAAGAAAGCTCTGCACAACGGGGAATCTATATCATATTACTGATGACATTTACATTTCTTTATGTTTGCAACTCTGAGAACGCCTTTGAAATGCAAGAATGTATAAGGGTTATGTGTTATTGTAATAAGGTTTTATTTTCAAAATTCCATGCGAATGTTATAATGTTAACAAGTACGGTCTTACCATATCCGTTCAGATTCTAGTTAGTTGTCAAAATGTCAGTAGCTGACTCCTTATATGTGCTGCGAAGGGAGTTAGTATTCATCATCGACAAATGTGTAATTAAAAAAAAGTCTGCTGCATGTTTCTGCACTTGTATATGGCGAATCCAATACACCAAGGTATTCTCATGTACTCTTAATCCCAAAGCACAGTAAATGTGGACCTCGCAAATACTTAGTATCTATGCCAAACCTTCTAATAATACTTCGCGCTCACTACTTATTGTGTAAGCAAGTACCTACGAAAAGCTCAAGCGTTGGGTGATCGTGTTGAGTGGACGCAATAATGCTGGGCGACTTTGCTTCTTGAAGTGTTTAATCCGTCTTGATTCGCCAGGCCCTGATCTGCAAGCACCCGGTCGCCTCCCTTCTCGTCCTTCACTCAAGATCCAAAGATTTCTTTGACACCACCCTCCAATACCACCACCACCACCACCACCACCACCACGTAATCGCCTAAGGTTCCACATTCAATGATGATCATACGCTCAACTGACGTGACGTAGCAAAAGGTCTTGTCTTTGAATTCAACCTTTTTTCTCTCTTTTTCTTCTAGTCCTTTCCCCAGATTTGGAAATAAGAAGGGAAAAACAAAGGACAATTATTATCCCAGTCGCTATCAGCAACCACATGTCGAACAATGTCGACGACAACAATGAGGATACCCATCTGAGCAGCATTGATAGTCCTTACAATTCATCGCGAACTAAGAATCGCTCGGCCTCTGGCGCGACTATGACCTTCATGGAACCAGGTCCTATACTGCTCGTTGACCATACCGTTGAACCCTCAGATCAAAGTGCTGGTCTTTTTGCTCGGAATGTTTACATTGGCGACTATACTGTCGTCAGTGGAACTTTAACAAAAGCTGGAGCTTACGTTGTTTGGAATTGCACTGTCGAAACACTTGAGGTTTGTCCACGATACCATTGATCCAGCATTCTATGCACTGCTAATCTGCTTGGTTTTGCTATGCAGGGTACCAAGATTACTCTCAGAAAGAGGTAAGCGGAACTTTGTTTAATCTTCATAGTCCTGTTAACTAATTGAGATGACAAAGATATTCAGAGTTTGATCAATTAAGAGAAAAGCTCTTACAAACGTTTCCCCGATCAGAAGCAGCATTGCCTTCGCTACCGAGAAAAAGTGTTGTATCCAAGTTCAGACCTAAATTCTTAGAACAAAGACGTCAGGGATTGAACTACTTTCTATCGTAATCACACCCTAATTCTTATGGAGAAAATACATAAGGTACTGACTCGTGAAGCAGATGTATATTAATGAACCCAGAGTTCTCCGGATCACCTTTAGTCAAAGAGTTTCTGTTCAATCGCGATTGAATTGACGACCTCCTGTAGTTTGAGGAGTTTTACACTCGGAACTTGGACAGTCATCGACAAAATGCTTACCTTAAAAACAACATAAAGATTTACAAATGTTTCTGCTCTTGACTGAACTTGAATGACTGGCGTTCTTGGCTCCTTTATTGCTCCTTAAAATCTTATAGTGTCTGCATACGAGCGTTGGTTGTTATTTGATGCACAGGAGGAAGCTTGAATAATGGCATTTTATTCGAGTTACCACAAAGGTGTATTTTGTACTTTAAGCTTGTAGTCCTGCTATTTTTATGATCGCAGATAACATCATCGTATGTTCAGTGTCAGCGACTCGCTCTTGCGTACAGAAGTATAAACCTTTTGTATACTTGGTGGTCAAAACTTTAGATCAATTTTCTTCGCTGTGATCCGAACAGTACCAGTTATCTTCATCTTGTCATGCTTACCTTGTATTGAACCAGCATTGTCGTAATCTCTGGCTACTTAGTATGTATCAGACTATATTCCTGTCATGCAGAACTGTCAGTATATGTAGGCATCTCCTTCGACCTGAAGCGATATCCAACACTGCATGCTTCTCTATTCCCAACACCTGATTCAATTGACCTCAAACTTGCTTCAAGAAGCCAAATCTAAACCAACGCTGAGCTATATGTATGCATAAGTATCAATGAAGACTGTGACAACTTCTAATGCTAGGAATGAATGTTTTACAATTTAATTTTTTGGATGTTTTATCTAGTTGACTTCAAATATAAGACAGACCTAAGATTGAGCATTCCTCCAATTAGCCCTCTATCTCGCCCACGACAGACTGGATCACAGCGCGACTTCAGTGTATCGACCTGCACATTGCTTGTAATCATACCAAGTCGTGAATAGAGAGCCACCAATATATTGTCTTTCAGAAATTGGACAATTGGTCAATCCTACATCTCGGCAAGGTAGCAACATTCCTTCAATAATGTCAAAAACCCACTGAAATGTCTTGTGAATATCAACATGTCTACAATGATTTCATCGGTCATCTATCACTTCTCCAAGCCTAAGCAGGCTACTAGAGGTCGTGAGGCTCTTTTGGATTCACAGGAGTATCGTTCCTCGAGTCCATTGGCACAAACAGAGAGCGCACCTAGTCATGATCTTGCGATTTCAACGGCTCCAGACGTACTTTCGGATTCCGCTTCACGCGAATCTTCTCCACCAAATGGCTTGAAAAACAACATCAACATCAACAACGCCAATAACACACGAACAAGTCGTGGGAAGCAGATTGATCTCACCACTACACCAGTCACTACCACCACCATACACTCGAGAACAAGTCCATCTGTAACCAAAAGTCTGAAGAGGGCTATTGAGGAAGATGATTATGCTGACCGATCCTCCCCTGTTCGACATGGCTCCAATGAACCACCAGCAAGACAAAAGGCAGACGAGAAGCGAATTTTACGTTCACAAGATACAAAACCAACAAGCGAACTTCTTGCATATTTTCCATGGCTCGATGATGAATGGGTAGAGGCACGCAAGAAGACAGGTCCGTAGCACATAAATCTTCTGTTATATATCATATTATAAGGCTAATATTGTGATTAGAGTACATAACCTATGATACGCCGATACTTGTCGTAGACGACAAATCACGTAGTCAAACAACACAGGATACCACTTCTACAAAACTCGATGTTATTGAGAGATCTCCATATCGTGTCAAGGACCAATCAAATGGGACAGACGATGCAAGCTCCGAAGTGAGCAAAGTCAACAATGAAATACCTTTGAAAAAGACTGAAAAGTCAGGCCCAAAACGATATCCCGAGCCTCAAGCCTTTGATTTCTCACCGTTTGTAGACGCGGCCAAATGTATAACAGAAGATCCAATGTCGGACTCTCGTTACATTAAACCTCATCGACGAGCTGAGATAGCAGAGAAGCGTTTGAGGAATATCGAACGCGAACGTCTTCAACACGACAAATCAAGATTTGAACAATATCTTGAAAGATTGACTGGGCCGGATTGGCTCAAGCTTTTAGGTATAGAGCGGCTGCGACTTTCAGATGAGGAAAGGCATGGTTTTGAAAAGAAGCGCAAGGCTTTGATAGATGAAATAGAAATTATACTTGAAAAGTTCAAAGCTTGGAAGGACGAAGAGAAACGGAGAAAGATGGATAAGGACGGTACACCACGAGATGTTAGCGGAATTAATGCGGAGCATCAGTCTAGAAGACTTGATAAAGATGACTTTGACTTTGATGAGAGCTCCGGAGAAGACGTACATATGAGCAAAAAGAAGAGGATAAGGAAATCTTTGAATGCAAACGACAATGTAGTTCAACAGGTTAGGCTAGTAGGGAAGGAGCCTCTATATACACCTACTCCACCACCACTCAAACCATTTACGTCTTTCTACGACAAAGAATATACACGAATAGCTGCGTTGAATGTTTCTAGACGAATCTCACGAAATACGATGGCTTTTGGTCAGCCATTACCAGATGTCGATGAAAGAGAATTTTATCTAGATCAAAATATCATACAAGAACAGGAATCAAGAGTTAGTAAGAAGAGATTGAAGACAGAATCTATCTCTGAGATTCAATAATATTGAAGAACTGTATGATGTATATGAGACCTTTGTAATGTAATGAACTTTTTTCTTCTTCTTTTGGAGTTGTTGGCTTTTTATGGGATTTAAAGTGTTATTGTGTGTCGTTAGTAGTCATCAAACATCATTAGGGTTTGATATTTATCAATCTGTCAATTTCGAGTTCGTCATTTCCCAAGATGCCTGCGAAATGTGGTAGAAATAGCTCTATGGGCACATACCTAGGTATGTAAAGAGAGAGTGGTAGCTAACCAACATATATAACGACTACATACTTATCCCAGCCATACATGCTGTGCTCGTGAATTCCCAGAGACTTCATGTGATCGTATTCTAGATGCTCTCACCTTTAGAAATACCAGCTTGTTGAAGATGAAAATGCTTGATATTTGTGTGTAAATGACTCCATAAACACCCCAACGGCGCCTATTCCTCAAACGCCACAAACGCAAATTAGCGCCTCACAAGAGTTACTTAAACTATTCGTCACACTGTGTCGCAACCCTGAACACACCACTCAAGCAACAACAACAAACCTCCTGGTCGGTCATCACCACGTCTTGCTCCTTTCACGCACGTCGACATTAGAAGAGGCCACGAAGAGTAATCAGGGCATCGAAAAAACACGTCCGGGCGACCGATAAGACGACTACAACAGTCACGATATCCTCAAAACAACTCGTTCAAAACACCCTTGACGTCAAACAGAGTGCTTCAAGCCACGACTGTTAATTCTCAACAATAGCCGTGGAACAGACTACCATATACACGAAGAATAGCGCTATCAACACAAGTTGCCACTGGATTTCATATTGTTGGAGCGCGTCGCCATTACGTCTGCCAGGGGGACGGAATCACAGACACTGTTACAGAACTGAGACGTACACAAATGCACTTCCAGTTTGATCAGTAGAGGAGGAGTTTTGGCAGAAACTTTCCACCATGTCTGTGGTCGAGGGTACAGTCTCGATACCTCCTCCTGCCCCTCCTGGCCCTCCTCCTCGAGGCTTCAACATAGGTCACCAGAAGCTTGGTTTGGACATTGACTTTTCAACGAGAAAAGTGAAGGGATGGACAGAAATCACCATCTTGCCGTCGGATCCTGCCCTGCGCATTGTTCGACTGAACTGTAGACAGAGTACCATTACAAAAATACTGGTGAACAACAAAGGACCTACGTCTAAACATGTAGATCCCTACTCGAAGCTCAAACTACACGAGATGGCGAACGTACATCAACATCATCAGCTGCGACAGAAGCTCGACCCTTGCCTACAGGATCCCCTGGATGGAGACCTATCCATTATTCTTCCAAAGAGCGTCAAAGTCGAATTACAGGATCCCTTCGCTTTGGCTGCGCAAAATGCTCTAAATAAACCTATTACAGATTCGACGACAAAAAGAGACTCACCTGATGTAGGAGCTCTTGGAACAATCACCCCAGCAGCTACAACGAGACCAGACGCTGTTCCTACTTATGCGCCAATACAAATCTTTATCGAGTTCACGTTAGATAGTTTCCGGGAGGGATTGCATTTTGTTGGTTCCGAAGACGATCATCGCTATCCTCATGCTTATACCACAAACAACATCCTTCCTGGCTCTGCTTGTAGCTTGTTTCCCTGTCTAGACAGTTTATGGGAGAGATGCACATGGGAAATTGACATCACTTGTCCGAACACATTAGGCGATATAGGCAAATCAGTCATATTCAAACCAAATGGGCCTTCGGAAAAGAGTGACTTTTACAACATCATGAATCCACACAAAAAGGATAAAGACTTTTTCTATGAGTATGATGGACCTGACAGCGACTTGGAGATGGTCGTTGCTTGCACGGGGCAAAAGATTGGAGAGGTTTGTGATGAACAAATATCCGTAGTTGACAATAAAGACTAAAAGAGGAATTAACAGCACAATCATCCAAAAGATCCAAACAAGAAGACGTTCAAGTTTGCTCTTGACGTACCAACTTCAGCACATCATGTCGCATTCGCTGTGGGCCCGTTTGAAAAGACTGATCTTACTGTTTTCCGGGAATCGGATGAGGATGAACTGCTTGGTAGAAATGCGGTCGAGATTATAGGATATTGTCTGCCTGGCCGAAAGGACCAACTCAACAACACTTGTATGTTCATGCAAAAGGTACGTCACAACAAACACAAGTCCATAAATCTTATCTTTAACGAACAATTAGGCTGTGGATTTCTTCGTCCGAATTTACGGCAAATATCCATACTACTCCTACTCAATGTGTTTTGTAGATGATCTGGCAAATTCTACAGTGCCATCAGCGTCACTATCAATTTGTAGCAACCGTTTGTTGTTCTCTCGAGATATGATTGATCCCATAAATCCTGCCACTAAATCCTTGACATACGCCCTCACAGCGCAATGGTCCGGCGTAAGCATGATACCAAAAGATTGGCAAGATCTGTGGGTCGTCATCGGAATTGCATATTATATGACTGGCACTTTCTTAAAGAAATTGACAGGTAACAACGAGTATCGCTTTCGCCTGAAAAAGGATGCGGAAAAGATCTGTGAATTGGATGTGGGACGAAAATCTCTATATTCACAAGGCTGGGAGCTACCATTGACCCCATCGGATTTTGATTTTATTGCATTGAAAGCTCCTCTCGTTTTATACATTCTCGATCGTCGCTTGACAAAATCTAGTGGGTCTCTTGGACTTTCGAGGGTGATTCCGAAGGTGCTCTTGCAAAGTCTGTGTGGCGATTTGTCTAATGGCGCTCTGAGCACTGCACATTTTACAAGACAATGCGAAAAACTGGGACATGCAAAGTTGGAAAGTTTCTTCCAACAGTGGGTTTATGGCACGGGATTTCCACGTTTTGAGATTGCCCAGCGTTTCAATAAGAAGAAATTGATAGTCGAGATGACAATAAGGCAGCTACAAATCAACCAGGTTCCGACGAATACTGCTGCTCCAGAAAGCTTTTTTAAGGATGTGAAAGAGATCAAAGAGGGTGTTGTGGTTTTAGAAGAGCCACAGTTATTTACAGTCAGTGCTAAGCATCCGTCTGTATGTTTCGTGTATTGACGTTTTAGGGCCCTATGACGATACGACTTCATGAAGCTGATGGCACACCGTACGAGCATGTTGTGGAGATTAAAGATAGCCCTTCTAGACTCGAAATACCATACATGACAAAGTATAAAAGGATCAAGAGAACAAAGCTGCAAAAGGAGCGACTTGCTGTCACTGCAGGTATGGATGTTAGCGCTGATGCTCAAGCAGAAGATGTTCTTCTATACTGTTTGGGTGATGTGCTACAGAGCGAAGAAGACATGCTTGAGTGGCGACTGACAGACTGGTCGAAAGAAGAGGAAGACCGTATGGCCCAAGAAGCGTTTGAATGGATCCGAGTGGATGCAGACTTTGAGTGGATATGTACGCTTACCATCAATCAGCCGGACCACATGTTCCTATCACAGCTTCAGCAGGATCGAGATGTGATTGCGCAATACGAATCGATAAGACACTTTGCTGATGTCAGAGGATCCGCTGTCTTGTCATCTATATTGGTCAGAACACTCATGGATCGACGTTACTACTATGGAATTAGAACAGAGGCGGCGCTAGCTCTTTCTAAATGTGCAACGCAGGATCTGAACTATGTTGGGCAATTTCATCTACAGAAAGCCTTCCAAGTCTTTTATTGCTTTCCTGACTCCACAATTCCCAAGGGAAATGAGTTCTGGGATTTCACTGCCTACTTTGTTCAGAATTCGATTGTGGATGGTTTAAGCAGAATCCGAGAGCCGTCGGGCCAATCACCTTTGACTGTGCAGCAGTTTCTTCTAGATCTATTGAGATACAATGACAACTCAAACAATGAGGTGAATTTCTTTCTATCTTCCGCTTTCTTTCCTCGCTAACTATGGATGCAGTATTCTGATCACTACTATTTGGCTGCAATTATGCGAGGTCTGCAAAGTTGTATCATTGCTGGCAGTAAGACTGACTACGGCATGATGTATGACTATGACGAAGAAGACTTGCTGGACGCCAGACAGGCAGTCATCGATGAAATCGATAGAATACAACGGATGGATCAGTGGCTTTCTTCATACCAGAATATTATCTCATGCACTGCACTGCAGGTGAAGAAAGAGCTCGTTCTCAATGGGCTTGTAGAGTCTGACCTTACAGAATTTCTGGCCTATTCTCGTGAGGGTACGCTGGACGACTTAAGATTGACGGCCTTCTCGTGCTTAGTTGAGCTAGGAGGTCTACGTAACGAGCCCCTCCTTCGCTATATCTGTCATGTCATTGGATACGATCCATCACCATACATTCGGAAGATGCTCCTAGCGACCTTTATGCAGGGACTGGGGGTTATAGCTCTATCTCAGGAGAGAAGGGCCAAG
>Ga0160427_10002216_pt1 | contig 11794 bp, 10 predicted proteins | sample SolpanmetagenomL_FD_108194 | JGI IMG/M metagenome (GOLD analysis project Ga0160427, IMG submission 108194) | Solar panel surface microbial communities from Lawrence Berkeley National Laboratory, California, USA - L | ecosystem: Engineered > Built environment > Solar panel > Unclassified ...
CGATCAAGCACTGTGAGAAGAGTCTCAAACACTTCGACAGTTGGTATGATACTCTGGGATTTGAGCAGGCCGAGGAACACTATACTACGAATGCAGCCGGCCTGTACGACTTCTCCAGTGCTGCGTTGTCCGCCTCGTTCAACTTTGTCTCATTCGAGCGACTCGAACTTGTGATTTTGCCAGCAATGTTGTTGTTGAATGGCTTCGGACCAGTCACGATCTTGAAAGCGAGGTCAGGTGATCTCACTGAGAGCGCGGAGTTAAAACTGGCCCATTGGATCGAGCCTGACATTACTGCGCTTCCCGATCTCGCAACTGTGCTACCGAGCTCAATACGTACACTTGGCATCGAGGTCCATGCCTTACAATGGGAACTCCTTCGATGCTATCTCTGGAGGCAGCTGTCCTTGCAGTCAACCTCGGACGCGCTACCGAATCTGCAGACGGTGCAGATTGCATATCTGGTTCATGCACCAAGGTTAAGATTTTCTGCCAAATTGCAGACCTACTGGAAGAGGCGGTCCGGTTTCAACCTGGACTGGGCCGCGAATGGTACACCAGAGGCACCTCACGTCAGTTGCGAATGGTGTGGTGAAACGGACGGAACCAGCGAGGGATTGAAGCAATGAACCCATGATGCAAACACTTGCGAAACTACCGCCAAATTGTGGTCACAGACTTTGTCCAACATGGACACATACATCGTGCTTGTCAGCACTCTCTTTCCAGTTTATTGCAGGTTTAGGTTCAGTGGGAGCAGGATAGCATAGCCAAGCAGGTAGTGCTGAATACAAAGATCACACCTTAACGTATCTCTGCATTTGTGATACAGTCCAGGCACAATACCATCGAGGATGAAAGGAGCTCTGTCATCCTGAAATGTTCTACCTCACCATCATGAGTTTTTGTAATATGTTTCAGCTTCCTAGATTATGTTGTGATCTTTCCTATAATCATGACATTATTATCGTTCTAGCAAGTACCACCACGATACTCTCGCATCCAGGCAAGTGCATCAGACGTCGATGGCATCAACTGACACTACAGCTCTATCCGCAGTAGTCAAGACAAACCAATTCCTTCAAGCAACTCTCTCAACCATCCAGCATGACCTTTTTTAAGGCATCTGCATGAAGATCTGCTTCAACTTCCCATAATTCAACGTTCCTAGACCCGTCACCGGGTCTATTCAAGTGTCAGCGCCGATGAAGCATCAATTAGAAGGAAATTCTAGTTGTACATACCCCATCCAGGAGCACAATAGAAAGCATTGACCTTGCCACAGCCTTGATTGGAGCCGGTTATGCTGTTGTAAGAAGAAGCGGAGGTCAGTGAATGGAACATGTGAAGCCAAGGAAGGCCTAGCCTGGTAAGCTTACATGTCATTGAATGCCTGAGGATTTGCGTAAAAGGTTGGGTTGACGAAACCGACGGTGGATTTTCCGGCGGCGAGGCGTTCTTCGTTGAGCTGGAACAGAGATTGTTAGATTTGGTGACATGTCACAGTTCCATTTGAAGAAGAGAGGATAGTGTACCAGGTTGATGATGGACGCAACAATAGGTGCTGCCATTGAAGTGCCTCCTTCGCGGATCAAAGTGCCATTGGCATACATATGTGTCCAAGCACCGTTGGCAGCCACATCTGGGTATGCACGGCCATTTCCTGGACGAAGAAATTAGTATTGTTGCGTGGGTAGGTTTTTGGGTGGACGTACTGTTGTAAAGACCACCATTGGCGGCAATGTTCTTTCCCTTCGTGGTTGAGTAGTGAGGATAGCCACTTAGTAACACGTTAGCCGGGTCTTCGTTCAGATGTTCGGGATGGAACTTACGGGTCGTAGGTCTTGAAGTAAGTCGTGACTGCATTGTCTTGGTAAGTCGGGCGAGCGAAGACGTTGGAGAAGCCTGAGCCTGAGGTGTATGGAATGGTCCTGAAGGCGTGTTAGTGCAAAGAAAATGATCAACCATTGGAAAACTTCCGGAGCAGCATAAGTTTTGTAAACAGCCATCTCAGGGTCGTTCGAATATCCGGAAATGTTTGCTTTAATTTGGGTAGCACCAACGGACAGGATGTAGGGACAGTCGTTCCATGATGATGGAGAGAAGACCGTAGGACTTCCGTCTACAGGGTTCGTGAGACATCCATCGGTGCTGTTGGCTCTTGTTAGACCATGCAAAAGTGTGTTAGGTGCTGGCATTGCTTACTTGTTGTATTGGCCAGGGTAAAATGAGACGCCATGATCACCTGAAGCAAAGACTGTAGTCACACCCTGAAGCGCCAACTTCATCCACTCGTTGCATTGTCGCTCGACGTAGTTGACTGGGAGCAGTTGTTCGCCTTCGGTGTATGATACAGAGATGACATTTGGAGGGGTATATTCTCCACACATCAATGGACCTTTGTAGCCTCCGGCACGCTGTCATGGATTAGTTTAGTCACTAGTATAATTCAGTTCTCTCAGCACACTCACAGGATCGGGGTACACTGTTCACAGATGGTTAGAACATGGTCGATAAGAGAAGGGTTGCTTGACATAACGAACCTGGGTCAATAGTATTGTTGTTTCCGGTCTGCCCAAAGGCTGAATAGGTACAGAAACTGCCGTCAATTGCATCGAGAAAGGTGTCCATAAAACCAACATCATTGGGGTCCTCTGTGAAACATCATGTCAGTAAGAAATGTAAACCGTCTGTTGGATGAATCTAAACTACCAGTTGAATAGTACGTATCATCAACGCTGAAGACGTTGACAACTTGTGGATAGATAAGTTCGTAGGCTATAGTGATATCCAGTAACGCCTCCACGCCAGCATCTGCTTGCGGAACAGGGCCTTCACCTCCATCAACGGAACTGAGCTCCGGAATGGTGTCTATAGACCTCAATTAGCACCGACATTGAGTGTTAGATATTGCTTGACCTACTCAACGGGATGTATCTATTGACGACCACGGATTCAGTGCGAGTCTGCATATGTACGACTTTTTAAACTGGTTACATACGGTGCAAAGTTCTTGATCCAGAGCTTAAGATCAGCCTTGTCGTAATTCTCACCTGATTCGTAGATACCTGGAGGACTCTTGTCAACATTGATCATACTGCAATGTGAATTGATGACTGTCGAGCACGTACCAAGAGCATTGTTCGAATTCACCTTCCGTGCGGAGTTCTGAGCAGGGAGGTTGTAAAGACCTCGGATACAGTCACCGTCAACGACATAGCTTGAGCAGTTGAGAGGGACGACTTTGACATCGATGTCAATCTCCGGCCCTTCGGGTGTTGGGGGAGGTGGTGGTGCGATGGCGTTGGAGATGATCTCGCGCTTGGTCAATTCAGTCTGAGCACGCTTGTATACACCGTGCTTGACACCTGGCGTGACATAGTCGATGTGTGGGGTGATGTGTTCAGGCAATGAATATCTTGAACATATTAGCTAGTGTATGGAAAGCTCAAATTAACGACTTACTGGTCACAGCCAACAGAGTATTTGTTCGCATGCTTGCTATGTTCCTGTTGAAAGTACTGAGTACGGAATAACTCCTCCGCCTCATGAATCTCGGCATCAAACGCAAGCCAGCCCTTATTATCAGAGACCTTGATACGATGTTCCGCAATACCAGAGTCAATAAGCCAGTTCCTGACGGCCTGGACTGTCTCAGCAGTAGGAGCGAAGAGTCTGTTGACTTCCTCGGCAGAGTAGTGCTTGCCATAGTTCTTTGAGTCTGGATGAGCAACGTCCATTACAAGATCATAACCATGCTCAAGACCAGGCTGGGTAAGGCCGATGCGAATGGGTAGAAGAGAACCAGAGCCAATTTGGCTCCGCTTTGCGAGATTCACACCTGCGTGGTGATCTTCACGCTTCTCGTGCACGACATATTTGGCATCTCGAGGGATGGACAGAGCAGCGCTGGACTCGAGAAGAGCCAAGCCTGCTACAAGGACAGTAGCAAAGGTGTGCATGATATAGATAAGTATTCTAAGATTCACAAGTATCTTCCTGAAACACTAGAAAGGTGAGAAAAAAAGGAAAGGGCTACAGCATATGACTTATAAATTTTGAGCTCGGCCTTTTTCGTTATCAGTGGCTGTTTAATTCCAACAGCTCATCTGACACCTTGAAAGATCGACCCCTCACCACCATGCCCATCATATTCCCGCATTAGCCTGTAGATATCACAGTCAACGGCCGATTGACCTGCCAAATGCGGTTGACCGGCAAGTATGTTTCGATATTGTCCTTGTTCGGACCATCTTTGGCTTGAATATATCACTAACTGAAAGATGTATTGCTGATGAGATCAGTACTTGTAACAAAACTCGTTCATGCGGAGGATCAGCCAAGCATGAGTATGTTGCCAATATGAATTAAGGAAATTGCAAGCTTTCCAGCGAGGATTATGAGCGGGGTATGGAGCACGATCACCTGGGCTAAGCTTAAATCTGCACAAGCGCGCCTTTAGTCTTATCATAAGTTTCGACTGAGTCGAGCAAAACCATTTTGATGCGGAAGGTCGATAGTTTTGAGTTATGAAAAGCTTCCTAAGGCGACGGGGCCGAGGACGAAGTGTCGTCAAAAGAGTGAACTGCCTGATCTAGACTAGCTCTAATAATTGGTAGTCTACCTTACTAATTATGAGCATTCACGAACACGCCTCTCATAAGTCTTTTTGTGAGTACGTTTCATTGAAACGATTTCATCCTCCCCAATTGCTTGGCGTTTCGAGAAGTGGAAATGGTAACTCAAAGAAAAAAAAGGTGTGAAGAGTGCTGGTGGGTTTTTCGGCCACAAAATGAGATTGTGATCTAGGATCCGAACATAAGAGTCTTCGGGATGCCTTGTGTGTTTCAATCAATCTGATTAAATTAAGCGCCTGGTAGAGAGTTGAGGAGATAAAGAAGCCGGAGGAGATATACGACACAAGTAGACTCGAACGATCCTGTTATGACCACCAAAACTACCTGGGCATTTGAACATGTGGAAAGTCAAAATCGCAAGTCAAAGGAAAAAAAGTGGTGGAGAGTGCTGAGGTCCTTGTGAGCGAGATTGGCGATTCGGTATCTGAACACAAGAGTCTTCGTCTTCTGATGCATTGCGCTACGGACGATGGCGGTGGAGTGTTTCAGGGCTGATGCAAGAAGCCTCGAATCATGTGGTAAGGAGATTAAGTAGGACTTTCTGCCATTATAATCATACAAAGCTCGCCTAACCATACAAGCAATTGATGCTATGCTATTCACGACGGAGCTAATCCATCGGCACCTCCTCTAGACCGCCCACTACCCGCCCTCCACCTGAAAGGATGTGCCTCTGTATTTAGCACCCACTCATCCAGACTAACAACATCGCTATCCTCAAAGATCAGATAAAAATACTTCAACGTTTCCGCAGTCCAGAAACTCTCCATATTATCGGTCTGCATCACACCTTCATTCAATACCGGCCGGCCAAGGTCATCCTCTTCTCCCGACACAGGCGTAGTCATGACATCTTTCAGAGACGCAAACGCAAAATCTGTACGTGTAAATCGTATGATTGCTTGAAACATTTGCCAGGCATAGTCTCGCAAGGCTTCATCGCCGGTGGTTCGGTAGAGGATGAAGACGCTTTCGATGGCTTCGGGCCTGAGGATGTATTTTGGTTCTTGGATGTGCGTGAAACCTGCACCGAGACTGTGATCTTCAGCCCAGTGTTTCCGACCATTTGGCTCTTTGTCATTGATACGAGGCACTCTGAGTAAACCAGAGAGCCATCTATCTTCGTCCCATGTACAATTACCAAAGTTGCCACTTTCGTCAGACTCGCGGCCAGAAGTGACTGCATCCCGGCCAATTCGGCAAGGAAGAGTGCGGAAGATCTCTGGCCCAATGCCAGTGGGTGTAGAGAGATAGGACCATATGCATCCTTCTGCAAGACGACGAGCCACTTCCATATCCTCGGCATATGTAGTCTGATCAAGACTTGAGCGTAATGCACGGGCACCAAGAGCGAGCATGCCTCCAGCAAAGCAAGTCAGGTGTTGTCCATCTGGATCGTGGACTCGACCTTCGGACGTATAGTGATTGACACTACCCACGAAAAGAGGAGCAAGATTTTTCGTGGCAGCTGTCGCAGCCGTCGTTGGCGGGAGCAGTGGCTCAAATAGTAGAACTGACTTGGTCGCTTGCACCATGGATATGTGCATGTTGGCATAATCGATTGATTGTCCCGCGAGCAGGATGTACTCTTTCGACAAATACTCAAATATACTATCAGCCATACCGCCAATCGTAAATCGTGTATCTTCATCGAAGTTTAGCTTTAGAGGGTTGACAGTCAAAGGCCATAAACCTGGGACGAGTGTCTTTGATTGCTGCTCAGCGAAGACATTCATGACTCTCTGCACGGCATCGTACCACTTTGAATTGCCAGTGATCTGTGATAGACGCGTGAACTCTAGCGTAAGCGAGCCTATTTCTGCCACGACTACAAGTTTAGGGGCTTGCTGGGGAGTATTCAGCAGATACCTTTTCAGACATTAGTACGATCGTAATCGACTGAGGACACAAACTCACTTCTGCCAATCCCATCTCGTTATAGGCATTCCTAAGCAGCAATTAGCAAGCCGTCAGATACTTCTCATAATGAAGATCTTACTGTTCGGTGTATCAAACACTTTATACAGCATCTCCGCCACCTCTTCAGCCTTCTGCAACAATAGCGGGTACTTGCCCTCACTCAAATCATAAGCCGCCAAGAAGCCACCCAAATACCTTATCGTCGTCTCGAACACATTGACTTCCCTCACCTTTGCCTTTGAGAAGTCAATGTTTTCCAGCGCAGCAACTGCCTCTCCAAATTCTTTCTCCAAGCCCATGATCCACAGCGTATCCAGCGTATCAACGAGCGTAGCACCCCAACCTCCAAACGGATCAGATGGCTTTCCACTGATTGGCATTACCTCATCATGTGTCCAGGCATTCTTCTTATATCCGGTCCAAGAGTGTGTGAATGCTTCTTTGACCGCCGAAAGTCGTCTTTGTCTTTCTTTGCGGTGACTAGCGCTTTCTGCATTGGGATTGAAGTCATGCTGAATTTGTGGAATATCTATTGCTGGATCATTGGTAGGTAATGGGATCATGGATGCTGGATCCAGTGGATATTGCTCGGGCAGGTCTCGCCATTTGAAAGGTGGGAGATTCTGTAGATCGAACTTGGGGAAGGGAGTCGAAGTCGCCGATAATGTTGGAGTAATCGATCGTTGTGAAGCCCTCCGTCCTGCAAGATTGAAGAAAAAGAAGATGGAGCATATTGCAAGGGCGCCAAAGAGGATCATGCGACGGACAAGAGGCGCCATATTGCTGAAGTGCTCACGGTCCGGCGGTAACCGATGAGCAGATGGTGTTATGTCAGGCTGAAGAGCATTGTTGATTCCGCAATCGTGAAGGACATGCAGGCAGGAACGACTGTCAATTGACTTCCTGTTGTTGACTCGCGATTTCAGATGCCCAAAAGCCGAAGTGTGCCGGGCCGCAGATGTCAGTGACGAGGACGCGTGGCCTCGCGATACCACCGACTCTGCTATGGCTGCCCATGCCTACACGACCTTGGGGCGAGCAGAAAGGCCAGACGCCAGACTGTTTCAAGATTGGATGAATGAAGCTCAAGGTCTTCTTGGCGAGAGAGGTCTCGGCCAGCTTGCTTGGCTATGCATTGATCGCGTGCTCCAAAGCACATGTCACATTAACACAGAATCAGACAGAAGACAACATTTTACATGTAATAGTCATTAATCACTCAATCAACCCTACCCAAAATGCCCCCCACTACCACAGCCATCTTCAGAACCAGCACTCTCAACTCTGCCCAAATTGTCTCCCTTCTCGAAACTGGCTATCCTGATCTAACAACCACCACTTTCTCTCTAAATCACAGCATATATCGATCAACCTCGACTCCATCATCTCAACCCGCTACAGCTCATCTACAAATACTACAACTATCTAGCCAGCCCAAACGCACATTTCTATGCACTTCCACAGCAAGTCCTGACATCGACAAAGTGGTAGTTGTAGCTATTTCAACAGATTCTGATACCGAGTTCCGACGTCTTCTACGAGACAAGTTCGGTACCCTCTGGCAAGTCACGAAAGCAGGTGAGATGCGTACGACTGGTTCCGAACTCGAGCTTGGTGTGTTTCGGCTGGTGGTGGTCGATCTGGTTAGGGATCGAGGTCTTACTAGTGGAGGAATAGAGCATAAAGGCGCCCTGATTGGCATTTCTGTAATTGACGAAGGAAGATCTGGCGAGGATTCCGATGCTACTAGTGCTGGAAATAAGGCTTTGATTCAGGAGTTTTGTGCTGAGATTGGCCTGAGTCAAACTGGCAGCGAGGTCTGGGGTGATTGCCATACAGCGCAAAAGGAGGTTGAGTTGTGGTGCTCAGTTCTGCGGCAGCACGTGGCTGGAAGTTCAAATGCTCGTCCACCACCTGCGACCTAATGGCACTCCATCATCCCAAGAACGTCTTCAACGCACCACCCACATTCTCCAGATCAAGAAGAAAAGTGTCATGTCCAAACAGACTCTTATCCTCTCCAAGTTCAATATGTGTCACCCTTCGATTTCCTGTCCTCTTGAGTGTGTCCGCAACCTCGCGCTGCTGCCAAGCTGGAAAGAGGATATCAGAAGCAACACCCATTACAAGCGTCGGGATCGAGCTAAGCGGTGCAAGGCCTTGGATGAGATCTTCCGGCGGTTCCCGGTCCATGATCTCCTTTGATTTCTTGCTCAAGCTACCGCCCGCCATTGCTTCATCAGCAGCGCTGCTATCCTCGCCATCCTGCTCTTGATACGGGACATCTGGCAGCGTAAGCGTACAAACTTCAGCAGGAGCCGCATCATCCCTCTTTGCCAGCCTTGACTCCATAGTCTTTGCGTTCCTAGCTCGTTGCTCTTCCATCCTCACCTGATGCTCCCTGCCCATATCAAACAGATCCATGGCTTTGCTGATATACAACAAACTATTCGGATCATACGTCAAACACCACTTCTCCCCCGCATGATCCAAGTACGTCTCAATCAAGAAATCCGGGCACAGCGCAGGCGGTCTACTCGGATCCGCCCGCCGTCTCCCAAACCGCTGCTCCCACTCCGGACCAGAGCGATACGTAACCGTAGCAATCTCGCGCGCAAGCTTCATGCCGGCATGTGGCGGCACCTTGCCATAATAGAAACCCCGATTCCAATTCGGATCTACCATCAACACCTGTCGCTGTGTATGCCTCATCGCAATGCTATAAGGATGACTTCTCGCACATCCGCTGATACTCGCAATCCTGCCCACACGCTCCGGATACAGCTGGCCAGCAGCCAGACTCTGCATTCCTCCCATACTGCTTCCCACGCTCGCATATAGCTTCTGTATCCCCATCGAATCCAGTAACTTGAACTGCGCTCTCACCATATCCTGCATCGTGAGAATCGGGAATCTCGTGCCATAGTAATCGCCAATCGCCGGATCCTGCGACGACGGTCCAGTGCTACCATAGCAACCCCCAATAACATTGGTGCAAATGACAAAATACTTGTTCGTATCCAGTGGTGCCCCCGGCCCAATGAACTTCTCCCACCATCCCGGACTTGTATTCTCAGGTGTACTGTGTGCGTGACTTGATGCCGAGAGGCCTGTATGCAACAATATCGCGTTCGATTTCTCTGCATTCAGCTGCCCCCAGCTTTCATACGCGATCGTGTATTCAGGTAGTATGCCGCCCCAGTCCAGCAGAAGCGATTCAGTGGACGTCCAGGATTGTGTCGCGCCGGCAGTGTATGCGGGTTCTGGGCCGGAGTCGGAGGTGCGAGAGCTGCTTGTTGATTTCGTGTTGGTCTTGTTGGCGAGTTGGGTCGTGCGGAGTTCAACGGCGTCGAGACAGGGAAAGGACATTCCAGGATTGCTGGAGGTGGTGGTTTCTGAGGGGGTTTCTTGAGCCTGTGCTGGATTTGCTTGGGCCGGTCTTGATGAGGCGTACAATGTGCGTGTGGATTGGGGTATACAGGACCGAGGCCGGTGTTGGAGAGGTCTTGCTGGACTGGCGTGGCGTGCTATTGCTCGGAGATTAGAGTATCGTGAAGCCATGGTGACGAGACTGGGGGATGAATGTTTCTTGAAGACGACAATCAAGTATGTATCCAGCAGTATAAGGACTTTGAAGGTCAGATGAATGCTTAGCAACCAAAAGTTCTCATTGAAAGCACGTCATTTGAGGAACACTCTCCGAATTACAAATCAACAGAGAATAGACGGCGACAGCAATGTAACGTCCTCTCATTACAATGTTATATTCATATTTAGTCCATGCACATTCATCCAACCACATCCTAGGCTTCTTTCCAATCCTTGCTACAAGCATCTGGCACACCATCGTCTTTTCCCTTCTCCTAGACCATCTTCCCAAAACTGGCAGTCGACCCGGAATACCTCTGATCCCTCACGCCATCCACCTCGCTATCCTGCGATTGTTTCGCAATCTTCTGCATCTCTTCAATCTCCTTGACCACTTTGTTGAACGCCGCCGCAACGGCATCAGCAACCCGACCTCTATTCCACTTACTCCTATTTTTCCAGACTGCATCCACAAGCGCAGCATTTGTCTGCTCAAGTTGCTCAACACTGAACCCAGAAGTCTTCTCTCCAAGCAACCTATGAAGCTCTGACAGGGAGTGCGGATCCACAGGAACGAATACTGGCGCCTTTTCTGCCGGCAGGATAGGGCCGTTAATAGGATTAAGCAGTGAAGCGATACTGACAGGATGTGCAGGCGGCAACATATCAGTGTTAGGACGTGCGACGTTGTGCTGTGGTGAATCGATCGCGGCCCCATGTGCAGAACGTTGAGACCCTGCTTCATCAGGGCTACTCTTCCAATACTGGTCTTGAGTGTCGGGCAGTGATTCCTGAAGCGAATTTGGCTGTGTAACACTATGCATCATTGAGAAGTCAGGGTGGTCGCTCCTGCTGGCTCCGACGCCATTGGTCGCGCTTGACCTATCTGATGACTTCTTCCCGGATGTCGTTGTCGAGGCACTGTGGTGGTAGCCAGGTGTTGCTCCTGGTACTAATCTGGACATTGGTGGTTCTAGGGTGTGATGTGTTTGAGTATCAATCTGTGTGTCCTCGAAATTCGTCCCTGTTTGTGTCTCAGAAGGCTCGATGTGGTACGGATCTATTGTTCCTTCCATATCAACGTCAATATCATCATGATGAACAGGGTCCGAGGAGAAGTGCTGAGAATGTGGATGACTGGAAGAGTGACCATTGGACAACTGACTCTTTGTGAACTTTTCCAGAGCACTCGGAGGCATTGGGAAGGGATCTCGGCCTGGAAACTTGGCCAGCGATATTGGTCCAAGAGTTCCTTCGGTTGTCGTGGATATCTGAGGAGGTATGTTGGGTCGGGTTAGTGGTACGTCCTGACCTTTTGCGGCCTTTTCTTCAGCTGCTACCTGCCATTCTCTTTGGCGTTCCTGTTCGCGCTCATAGACTCTCTCACATTCGGCCACAAGAGCAGGCACTTCCTTCTCAATCATGACAAGGTCGGTTTCAACGTTCGTGCGCATATTATCCGCCTTAGTGATCCTACTTTCGTCGCCCAACGTTTTTGCATCCTTGTAAATTCGCTTGATATCAGCGCCGAAATCCTTTGGTCTTTTATAGTAGCCATTGACAAGTCGTCGCTCGATCGTGATGAGCTCGAGATTGTAGAAGAATTTGCCAGTCGCTACCTGTACAATACCTGGTACGCCCTTGTCATC
>Ga0160427_10002217_pt1 | contig 11789 bp, 6 predicted proteins | sample SolpanmetagenomL_FD_108194 | JGI IMG/M metagenome (GOLD analysis project Ga0160427, IMG submission 108194) | Solar panel surface microbial communities from Lawrence Berkeley National Laboratory, California, USA - L | ecosystem: Engineered > Built environment > Solar panel > Unclassified ...
AAGGCTTTACTTGGCTTCCCGACCTATCTCAGCGACGAGCCGATGAGCAGGGTTCTTTATCCAACTAACGATACAGGCAAGCCTTCAGGCTTGTGGATGGACTATCAACTCAATCTACGAGATCGAACATGTCTCGAAATTCAGTCGATTCGACTCACAGTCTCAAGTGTGATGTGGGATAAGGCCGGACATTGTAACATACGATTCCGGTCTCATGGAGATGGCCCACGAGGAGCTAGAGTCATACCTCTGGAAGCTGTTCAAGAAGGAAATCAAGAGAAAGAGTTGCATGAAGGTGATCAGATGATTATTGCTGGTCGAATACTGTACCTTCTAGAGGAAGACGAAGACAACAAGCATGTGGCGGTAAACTGCTTCTTATTGTTGGATCTTGAAAAGGCAGAAAAAGCAACACGAAGGAGGCGACGAGGTGATCATGATGGTGTTATGGTTATCACTGCTCTTGCATGAAACCGTGATATATTTTGTTAGTCCTTATTCATGTAGATGAATTGTTGTAAGTTTGTCGCGAAATATAGCACGCCCTTATGTTCTTTCGTGGCGTAAACTGATGAAACTTTATTTTCAAACGACAGGCAGTAGCGATTGAGCTGGTTATCGATAAGTCTAAAGTGATTACAGACAGTTTGATGGTGTTTGCCTCCTCTGGACATAGACTCTGTAACTATTTTTCTTTACTCTCATGTTGTACTACTTTTAAGACCAAAATACAACACGACTTTACCATTTGACAAGTGCTGGTCAGAATTGAACCAAACCGTAGTATATAGACTGGTCTCATTTTTCTGACACAACAGTACCATGAAAGAATCAAGTGATAATGTTCCCGTAAGATATGGACCAACATAGTTTATGCTAATGGACGTAATTTATGAGTTTATCAGCATATCAAGTTGAATTTATGTAGACCTGGATGGCTTTGAGCAACGATTTGGAATTTTCCTATCTCTTACTGCGTCGTCAAATTCGAGAAGGATTGTTCGCTCATAAATATCCAACACCCTTGTTTTTTCTAGATCTGTTTTTAGAATCTCATTCGACACTAGCAACTGGACATGAACGCGAATATCTTGACACCTGCTTGGTCATTTACGTCAAAAATTCAAATTTGCGATTAGAAACATTAGAGCAAGACAACATCACGTCGACGTCATGGAACGAAATAATTTTGTTGATAAGAACAATCGGGACAATGAAGACAACGATTTATCTACCTACCTATTATGGAGTAAGTATACAATGTTAACTCCGTTCAGGCGGACACTGAAAACGTTGCTCGTGTCGTCAACCAGTCACGCATCATGTCACTCGCATTGTGGTATTGGATGCATGAATATACATACTTCTATCTTCTTATCGATAATGCTGGTTGAGTTGACAATTCTTGATCATGATCAGCAAGGACATCTAAAATCCAACAAATACCTAGGTAGCTATGGTACCCATGTCTATCGGTTTAGGCAACGACTTTTGTAAATCCGAACACCTTCGTCGCGTGCCAAACATTCTCACCTACTCAAGGGGTTTTCCTGGCCTTGTATAAATGTGTATATGTTAAAATGATCAGAGCCTTGCCGTACGTTGAGGCATAAGCTTTCAATAATGGTAGAGGATCGAAAGATTTGAACATATGAGGAGGCTAGCTACGCTATCTATCTTTTCAAGAACAAATCTGTAAGTTTACAGGGTACAATAGTTAGAAAGTATCGTGGCTAGTATCAGGCTCACATAATTTGTACAGATAATGGCACTATTCCAATATTACATCATATGCGTGAAACTCGAATCGATCACGATATGTATCGCTACATATACATCTGAAAATTAAACAATGCGTGTTTCTCTAATTGCTCTAGGTCAAGAAAACAGCGCAAAATCGATCCTTAACTGAGGTCCGCACCAAATTAAGTCTATGCTTTTGGCCTCAATTCTAGGATTTTGTGATGTGTTGCAAATTGCCGGACAAGCATGTGTTAAAATATGCGGAACCTGATTGCATTATCGTGAAACAAAAATTGTCAGCAATTTTGATGACAAACAAATTTGCCGAGCTGTTCTACAGCGTCCGACAGTAAAAATGCCCGTATAAAAAATGATCAAATATCCACGTTGCAGTCAACAGCACAGATTTAGCAGTATGAAAGTGGGGCTTGCTTCATGATATTCTCTATGCCAAGATAATCAAGAGGTGGAGATGAGGATTATCTCGAGGTGCTCCTCTTATCAGATCTTCAACACAATCGACGATATAAACTTTAGGAAGGAGAAAACCATCAAAATATCAACAATCCACAAAATGGAGACCAATGTAACATGTGAGTTTCGAATAACGGAGCGAAGTTCTAGGGATTTCGTGCCTTGATCTGGCGGTTGGGCAATGGTGTCAGGAAAGTCGCCGAGTTATCAGATCATCGAGATAATAAATTCATCCTCCACCGGGCGAAAACTCTTCGTGCTCATATCAAGAAGCTGCCTCTTTCGTGTTTTGCACATGGGCCCTAGCAACAATGTGGAATCTTCCAACGTTCACTTGCTGCTTAAAAATCATTACAAAGCTGGATAAGACCAGGGTCATTCTATCCCACATCATGGATACAGCTCGAACTAGCAGGCTGGCTTGAAGGTCGATGATGTGATATGGAAATTTGATTAAAGTTAATAAACTTAAAATCCGAAACCGGTGCAATATGCCAAAGACGACAGTAATGTTCATCAGATCGGTAGGTTGTCACGATGATCGAGTATTGACAGCGTGCCATCTGGGGTGTCCTGGTAGGGCTATTCCTTCGGGTTGCACAATTAAGACTTAGCTTGTACATCTCCCGCAGAAGCGAAGAAGTGGGCCACAGTTTTTATAACGGCTGCCACAACATATGTTCGGTCACTCCTGCGGAACAAAAGCTTATCGCTGTCTACCACAATGTAGCGAACTCTATGTTTTTATCGTTACATTTCATCTGACCGATGGAACAGGGAATAGATCATTTGCTTCCATGAACTATTGAGCCTAATCTTCGGCAAGTTTGACTTTTTTCCTCTTGTTTGTAAACATGACACTTGAGAATTGAGATAAGGTTCAAAAGACCTAGGACGTTCGAGCCTATAAGGATCAGCGCTCAAGACATGATGAACCAACTTTTGTTGAAATATCGTTGTTTTCTCCAATTTCTACACATTGTTGGGCGCTCTCATTACACTTCAACATACTGAAAACATGTCATCAAATAGCTCAGCTTCAGGTAGTCATGGCTCGGGCAACACCACAGCCCCTCATCATGGCCCATCTCCCGCTCAAATTGCCATGATGGCTATCTTCAAATACGAGAGCGCAAGCAATGCGGAGGAAGCAAAGCATTACGGAATTTCCCTGGCCTCTTTGGTTGGTGCCATGATTCTAGCACATGTTGCACGAACTTTCGTACAAACTCATGGACGAGGTGGACTGTTACACAGAATGGTTGCGATGCCGTTCAGGTAGATACGTCCATAGAATGTTTTCCTCTCATATGCTAAATAAAGTATAGAATGTATCGAAATGTTGCTTTGCGAAAACTACCAAAGTTCACATCAGTGGGACACTTTCTCCTCATTGCTACTTATCTCGGCTTGAATATACTGTTCATGTTCTTCAAGATGCGATTTTATAGCCCTTATAACGGTGCTTTCTTTGCAAAGCGATCGGGATGGTACGTTATTCTCCTACTTTACACGTAACATGCTAACACAAAGAAAATAGGCTTGCTGTCGTAAATCTCGTGCTTGTGTTCTTTCTCGGCATGAAGAACAACCCTATCGCATTTCTGACAGGTTATTCCCATGAAAGACTGAATGTCCTCCATCGATGGGTCGGCAGAATGATTTGGGTACAGTCGCTACTTCACGTTTCGTATGTTCTATTTTCATTCGTCTATGGTGACAGGATAATTCACTGACAGTTCCCAGCTTGATGAGCGCTGCTTTCGTACAAGCGCATAAACTGGAAGAGTTTCAAGAAATTGAGATTATATGGGGTTTCGTCGCCTTTGCAGCGTTTACCATCATCGGTATTTCGTCCATCTCATACATACGTAGATTGTTCTACGAGTACTTCTATTTGGTCCATATAGCTATGTTCATCGTCGCAGTTGCTGCGCTCGGAGAGCACTACCCCGAGTTGTATGAGGTGACATTGATCATGGCGGGATCATTCTGGGTCTTTGATCGACTATTGCGCATAGGTCGAGCTGTCTACCATAGCGTTGGTAACAGGGCTACTGTATACCCATTGCCTGATGGTACTACAAAAGTTGTACTTAGCAAATCGGCGTCGTTCCAACCAGGATCTCATGGATTCTTATCAATTCCGCAGATCAGAGGACTTCAATCACATCCTTTCACTATATCTTCTTGTACAAATGTTGAGTTCATTGTGAGAGCTCAGAGAGGTTTCACAAAAGATTTGTATAATCACGCTGTTGCAAACCCAGGTGCAAGCATGAGATGTGCTTTTGACGGACCATATGGCGCAGTGCCAGATTACAGAAAGTTCAACAGAGTCGTTTTGTGCGCTGGTGGGAGCGGAGGGTCGTTCACATTTCCTATTGCAATAGACATTGCTAGGAACATCGCAAGAACTGGTGTGGTGACTTTAGAGTTTGTCTGGGTGATCAGAAACAAGAGTAAGTTGTGTTGCATCCAAAAAGTTACCTGTTCAGAGTACTTACCAATATGTTTTGCAGGAAACATGGAATGGTTCATGTCGGATCTACTTGAGCTGCGTTCATGTCCAAACGTCAACCTCAGAATCTTTGTGACTAAGGATACAGAAGCTCTTGAATTAATTGCCACTCATCCACAAACATCACCAAATGCAAAGAAGGACATAACGACAAAACAACTTGATACAACTTCTCCTACAGCTTTGGACAAAGAACTCGGCACATCAGAACCCTCAAGTCCATCATCCAGTTCATCTCATCTCAATGAGTTAGGCGCCCTAGTAGAGTTTGGGAGGCCAAATCTCTCTAATGTCATAACAGAGGTGGTCAAATCCGCAGACAAACAGGACTTGGTCGGAGTTGCTGCTTGTGGACCAACGGAACTCATGAGAGTAGTAAGAAATGCTGTGGCGACAAATATAACTCTTGCAGGACCTAGCGTATCTCTGCACTGTGAACAATTTGGCTGGGCTTGATCAGATTTCTATTTTCTTCTCGCTTCTTGTAAATAGTTTAACGAACCACTTGAATTAATGTTGACATGCAATATCAGTATGTTTTTATCTTCATTTATCTTGATATGCGTGCTAGTACCTTTGATCGATAGCTACAAATATGTTTGTGATCGGAGTGTGTGTATACGTAGGTTTTTGTTTCGACCTCAATCATAAACTATGTTCTACAAAATGCAATCATGATCAATAAAGACTGACTGAAAAGCAGGAAGTTACATTGTCTTTTGTGGCGCTGAATCCCCGCATTGTGGAATTATGACGAACCAAATCTTTGGATTTGAGGTGCTGAAACGTCGACGGCAGCCGGTAATATTTGTGGACGATCAGGAGACATCTTGAGGGCTTCACGAATTTGACGTATTCGCAACCGAACATCATTCAACTTGCCTTTGCCCCACTTCGCGTCATATATATGTAACACCACGTAGAACCAAAAAAATGCGACGTCAAAAACTTTCATTATCCTTGAGAAGCTTCGTGGAATTAATTGCTGAATATCTCGGCTTATTTCAATACATTTATCGAACTTTTTGAATTTTTTTGTATACATTTATCGAAAGAATAATAACAACCAAATGGCATCAAAACATTTTATCAATGATCCTGAACAACTGGTTCTCGATGGCCTTCGAGCCTTGACAGTGTTGAAGCCAAATCTGGTGCTCAATGAACAGGACCGTTGTTAGTAGCACCTCCGCTTTCTACATCTCTTTAGCTTCCCCTTGCCTGTGAATCTCTATCGCGCAGAATATCACTCCATCGTATCAATACGATTTTGTAACATCACATCTGCTGATATACAGTTTTTTTAAACCCAAGGTAGTCATCTTCAACAGTAAGCATGATAAAGAGAACCGAGTCGCTTTGATATCCGGGGGTGGATCTGGTCATGAACCGGCTCATAGTGCGCTGGTTGGTGCTGGGTATGCATGTATTCCTGAAAAGAAAAACACCCCCAAAAAACTTTAATCACAAAATGTAACTTGAAGAGTGTCATTTCGTGGTTATGTGCTCAAATTTATAGGTTAAAAAACAATAATGTGTTGATTATTTGTTCATGATTAGAATGCTATCAGCAGCGGTCGCGGGATCGATATTTGCATCGCCGAGTTCTCAAAGTGTGTTGAACTGTTTGCGACAGGTGACTGGACCGAAAGGAGTGATTGTGATAGTCAAGCAATATACTGGTAAACTTCCATCTATGTTACCTTGTTTATATTTTTCGTTATAACAATCAATTCCTATCGCAATTTCCTGCCGTTAACTAGCTGAGCTAATCAAGTATATAATTTTTGGGACTTTCAATAGGCGATGTTTTGCATTTCGGTTTAGCTGCAAAGAAGTTTGCTTCTACAACAGGTCTACCAGTTGAAGTCGTCATTGTAGGAGAGGATGTTTCCGTCCCACGCTCTCGCTCTGGTAAAGTTGGCCGCCGAGGTCTTGCAGGGACTGTTTTGATTCACAAAATTGCCGGTGCTATCACCTCGACTCAATCTACAAGGACTGTTGCTCAAGTTGCGGAATACTTGCGCAATGTTGCGAGCAATCTTGTTACCATTGGCGCGACTTTGGACCATGTGCATGTCCCTGGATCTGAGCCTAGCGGCTCAATCGATGGCGATGAGCTAGAACTAGGCATGGGAATACATAATGAGCCAGGATGTAGAAAGGTCAAACCTCTTCCGAATTTGCATAGTCTGGTGAAGGAAATGTTGGATCAGTGCCTTGATATGAAGGATAAAGAGCGTGGATTTGTCGATTTCAGTAATGCAGATGAAGTAGTGCTGCTGTTAAACAATTTAGGGGGTCTATCACCTCTAGAGCTTGGGGGTGTTTTGCAAGAGGTCAATAGACAGCTGGGTAAATAGAGAATTCATATCTCATCAATTTTTTATCGTTTTGCAAAGCTAATAGAATCAGTCAACCAAGGCATCAAGTTGTGTCGAATATTCTTTGGTACATATATGACATCACTGGACGCGCGTGGTTTTAGTATAACTCTGCTCAAGGCAGATAGAGAGATGGTGAGACTGCTGGATACACCTACAAAGGCAGTTGGCTGGACGCCATGTGTCGATCTGTCAGTCGTAAGAGGCGATCTAGCCCCTCTTCAGGGTAAAGAGTTTGCAGACCATGACCTGGATACTGAAGTCAAGACTGGACCTTCTCGTATGTTCACAACCACAATATGGCATGAAAATTTCCAGCTAATCTGGAGTTCCCAGTTGAAATTGACAAGTTCAAGGCAACATTGGAGCGCTGTCTAGAGAAGTTAATCGCGGCAGAACCGACAATTACGCACTATGACACTGTTGTTGGTGACGGTGATTGTGGTAATACGCTGAAAAGAGGCGCGCAGTCAATTCTGTCATACTTGTCGCAGGGAACCTTGCCAACCTCAGCGCGCGCTATGCTTATCAATATCTCCAATAAACTTGAGAAATCTACAGATGGAACCATTGGATTCATTGTGACAATCTTTTTGCATTGTCTGGCATCTTCATTGCCAACCGAGAAAACTCCTATGACATCGAGCACATGGGCAAGCGCAGCGAATCACGCGTTGGTTGAGCTTGAGCAATATACACCTGCCAAACAAGGGGATCGAACACTAATGGATGCATTGGAGCCGTTTATAAAAACTTTTAACGATACAAAAGGCGATATAAAGAAATCAGTGGACAGTGCAAAGAAGGGGATGGAAAAGACAAAGTCAATGAAGCCGTCATTGGGTAGAGCAGTTTACGTGAATGAAGAAGCTTGGGATAAAGTGCCTGACCCTGGTGCTTATGGTGTAGTTGAATTTCTGTCGGGACTTTTGTAACCATTTTGATAGTCGTTGGGTCAATTTGATCAGATGAACGTAGTCAAGTAAGTACTTAGTAGCTAAAAAGAAAAGTATCGACAATGGCAAAAGAGAATCGTCTCCATCATCAAGATACAGCTTGATACACGATTGTGATGAGTTTGAAAAGCCTGCGGATATAAAACTCGACAACACAAGAGATGCATATAAATACTGAATTGTCCTGGTTGAACACGAGGTCGGTCAATTTGATTTGTGCCCACATACATGCATGAACCCTGGTTCCATCATAAGCGAATAATGGGAAGAATCATACACGTCTTCCAGAAAAACAATCTCAAATCCATACACGATTAGAGCAATTCAACGCGTCTCCGTCACATCTCGAGAACCACGACTTCTTGTATGTCCAGTTGTTCCAAAGCATTCCCCATGCTCGACACTCTAGGCAGAATCAAAGCGGTCCGTCAATATGGAGGTGGACGTGGATGAGACTATCGACATTGTCAAGCTTCAAGCTTTGTTAGATGCCGATCCTGTAAGTTTTAAAACCCTCGTCTGACCTTCAATGCTGACACTACCAGACACAAAAGGCCGCAACGCTGCCGCACGTAGGTTTTTCTCGATATAGTTCTCAGGACACAGATGTTGTGGATGACGGTGATGAGCACCGTTTGGACATTGATCAATACAACAATGAGGTGAAACGGCGGAAGGACGAATCGCCAAATCCTCCTCAGGAAATGGAGCCACCAACACCTTCACCACTCACTCCTGCACGATATGAGACCGCAATGGCAAAGGACTCGCCCAGTCCAAGGCCTTCTACAGACTTGCCACATATCCCCTTAGCTGATCCGACTCCTTCTCTGATGGAGGAGACGCAGAAAGATCCTGAATCATATTACCAACAATTTCATCCTGTTCCAATCGCAATCGCAATCACAAGCGACGACGACCCAGCAACAAGTATGGCTCACAACGTCCATCTGTTAGACCACGAAGACGATACACAGAATTTCTCCCCAGCACCGAAATTTGACGAAAATAGAAGATTCCTCGACGATGAGCGGGCTACGAAACGACAGAAGATGGAACATGATCACGATGACGATACACCACTTGCCGACCTGGAGCCTACGGAAGTGGAAATTACCTTGACTCAACTCTTCGATGCTTCTTCGCCTGCCCGTATGCAGCCTGGTCTTCTCAACACATCACCTGCAGTAGGATTCTCGCCTCGCACCATGTTGCCAACCGCATTACAAGGGTCGCCCCGACGACAAACTCCCAATTCAGCACCCACATCCAGGTGGATACCGATGGAAGAATCTCAGGTTAGGAGCAGACTGAACTTGGAGTTCAAAGCATCGTCACAAGACGATGGCGATGAATCGGACGGGTCGCTGGGATCAACGTTCAGGAGGAGAAAGGCTAAAATGGATCGCAAGAGGAGTGCCGAAGAAATCTTCAAGGAGATCAAGGTAAACAGGCTGAACCAGAGCAAGAGGAGAGGAAGGCCGCCGAAGAATCCACATTCTTCAAATCTCCATCCCTCATCTAGTCTCGAGGAAGAGATTCAAGAGATTGAAAGTAGTTTAACGAGCAAAGTACCTAGCAGTGGGCCCGCACGGCAAATTGAGGATGGAAACGCACAGGCGTCGCAAAGTAGGGTGTCACAACAGAATACGCAGTTTATCGAAGACGAGGACGAGGACGAGGACGATGATGAGGATGACATTCAGGTACCTAGTACCGCAAAAAAAAGCAATGATAGAAGTCTACTCGAAGGCTCGGCAACTCCAACAAAACATAGAGACCAACCAGACCAAACCGCTGAAGCAGTAGATATGATAAGGTCAAGTTCTCAACTATCCGGAGAGTATCCTGCAGAGCTGTCTCCTACACAGGAATCTGCAATAGCTGATTCTCAGCCTATACGATCTATAAACACTCAGAACACGAGAAGTAACCTCGAGCGAGGTCCGACGATAATACCCTCCTCCGCAAGTAAACCCATCTCCCAGGTCTTACCGCACAACGATGCACCATCGGATAGCTTGAAAAGGGGAGTAGCAGAGATAATAGGGCAGACATCCGACATACCCTTACCCGAGGTTGTTTATGGACAACCGGGCCTCGCACGAACAAATACTGAATCTTCGAGAGAGGCAATGCCTAGCTCTCCCCCACCTGTTATCAAAGGTATTCAGCGGGAAGAGAAGAGTACCCTTCAGACTGTTCACGAGCAAGACGTGTCTGTTGTGTTGGAAACAAGCATACTCGAGAAATCGAGTGCAGCCGCATCTGGAAACTCTGTGTATGAAACAGCAAAGCAGTCTGCACACAATGATGCTATCAGTTCGAAAGACGATACACGACATGAATTCAGAACGCCCTTTCCAGCTCGAGGTATCCGTAGCACGATCCCAGATACAATCCCAGAGACCAATGCTCCTCTTAGACATGATGACGCATTATCTTCACCAACTCCAGATATGCTTAGATTGGGTGAACGACTGAAGCGTAAGCTTAATTCGCAAGGACGACCTGAAGTTCCATTCTCAGTATCGGAGAGCAATGTCGCGCAGGGTTCAGCTGCAAGAACAAACCCTGAGCCTCATGTATTGGCTCCCAGGAACGATGAGACACTTACAACGGAAGTCACTGGGAGAGATAATTTTACGCCGACCACGAAACGAGAACGGCCTCCAATCATGCGCAAGATTTCTGCTCAAAGTAATGTGACAAACCAGTCACAAGCCCATAAGGGCACCAGCTCAACTTCGACTTCTCCTCTTGACGATGAGCCAATGCGCGATCCTTCATCGCCAGTATCGTCTCCTCCTCCATCTTCCATGTCCTCAAATATTCCACCTGGGAGACGTATGGGGAAGCTGATCGCTAGTTCTCTTGCGAGTTTAGCATCACCTACCCCCAAGCGACAAGACAATTCTCATCATGATGCAATTCCTGGGGCGAGGCAAAGAGTGTTTGCGCAATTCAAGGATGGCAAGAATTATTATCACCCTGCTACGCTCTTATCTTCAATTGTTTCTGTAGATATAGAGACTGAGGCCAAAGTCATGTTTGATGATGGGCAAGTTGCACCTGTCAGTACGTTTCACATAAAGAGATTCGTGCTGAAGGCAGGAGATGAGGTGAAAGTCGACCAAGAAGGCATGAAGAAGAATTCCTGGGTTGTGGTCGGGACCAAACCTTACACACCAAGCACCCCTAGTAACAAGATTCGGCCTAATACATCGTCCACAAGAACAAGCTTTACCGATAACGAGGGTCATAATATTGTCATTTTGCGCAAAAAATCGAGTCGACAAAGCGCAGGGGGAGAAAGTACTGCAGAAGACCTCGTGGAGGTTTACGTATCATATCTGTACATCCTGAAGGCTCAGTGGTCTCAATTTGAGCCAATTTCCCCTTCTGCCGGTGCTATGCCCATTTCAGCAGTCACTTCAGCAATGTCCAGCCCGTCAAGCAAGTCAGTGCGGAAGACCACACCTTTTATGTCAAACGCAAGAAGCGACAATACTTTTATAGCTCCAATCCTAGGCGAGGGTCTTTTCGCTGGCATGGTGTTTGCCGTATCTTATGGTGACAAGGAAGTTGACAAAAAGTCCATAACATTAAAGCTGCAAAACAATGGAGGCACGATACTAGAAGAGGGTTTCCAGACACTGTTCCATTCTGCTACGGAATCTCAAAAAGAGCTTATGCGCATCAGACAAGATC
>Ga0160427_10002219_pt1 | contig 11784 bp, 9 predicted proteins | sample SolpanmetagenomL_FD_108194 | JGI IMG/M metagenome (GOLD analysis project Ga0160427, IMG submission 108194) | Solar panel surface microbial communities from Lawrence Berkeley National Laboratory, California, USA - L | ecosystem: Engineered > Built environment > Solar panel > Unclassified ...
CTCCTTACTATACATCTTCGAGCCGCGATTCTTGTTGTCACTGAAGAGGTTCTTAACACTCATGTTGCTTGAAGATTTCTTGTGACCCATCTTGGGCCTCGTCGGTGTCATATTTTCATTTTCGTAAGAGGTCGTAAACTCATTATTCCTGCTGGGTGATGGATCGTTTGCCGGTTTGAAGTCAAGAGGTGGTAATCGTGGTGTTTGGTCATTATTGATATGCTTTGACTCGGTTGTTTGTGTCGACTTCTTAGATCGTGGGTGTACTATGGATTTGAGGAACCCCGAAGCGGTTTGCTTTTGTTTTGACGATGATTGCACCATTTTCTCTACTTTAATCTCAATGTCAGCGATATATTCCGACAACAATTGTATATCCATCTAATAATAGTACCTTAAGTGGTTGAATAGTGAGAACAACACTACTTTGTGAGAGCAATTGATGTGAATCTATCACGATTGTTTACTCTGTTCGATGGTGTCGTCTAGATGATGCTGATAGACTGTTCGAGCTCTACTAGATAGAATTTCAAGTCATGCGGTCAAGGAGGTGTTGTTAGATGGATGCGGTGAGTGTCGAGATGGGGATTGAGTTGACAAGAAGGAGAAGAAGGAGAAGAGAAGGAATCAAGATGAGGGAGTATCATGAGCAGTTGTGTGTGATATGTAATGTTTGGGAGTGTTGCATCATTCCATCACCCGTGCAATCACAATGGAATACATATGGAATACAACACAACCACAGCACAGCACACACAAACAGACAGAGACAGAGACAGAGACATTTAATGGGGCAATTGAGCACTTTCAGTTGCTATGTGAATTGATTGATTGATTGAGTAGCTGATTAGTTGGACATTTGTTTTAGATCTACATTGGAAAGAATTAAAAAAGAAAGCAAGGCTAGACATTTCGTGTTTATTGCGTTTTGTTGTGTGTCTTGTCTCCACGGCAACACTCACGGCCATCGAGCTATTTTGCCTGTGCCTGCCAGATTAGGAATACAAAGTGCCCAACCACCACCATCATCATCATCATCATCTCTTCATTTATGCCATAACGCATCAACCATTCATCGAATCATCCATCCCTTCATTCACCCAAATTACTCGGCCAGTGAATCAACCAACCAACCAACCATCCTGGTCATACGGATCGTACATGCTCGCATAAACAATTCTCTCGTTCATGCCCTCATGTCCACTCACACCAGTCTTGTTGTCGAGCTGAAGAGAGAGTTGACCTGACCCGCCTGAGAGACGGGAGGCTGGCAATCGGAATCCAGTGTGTTCATACCTGGGCGTGGAGAGTGGAGCAGTCGATTTGTGCAAAGTAGACGTCAAATTATCGGTGCACATAAGAAATCAAACACGAGTTCCGTCAGCTTCTGCAGTTGCATGATCATACTAGTGATTTATGCCACCACGGACCATTTTACTTCTCGGATGTCCCACTGCTGATGCTATCCTGCAATCGAAAGATGTCCTGTTGAACCATATCTTGCCGGAATTTGAACCAGCTTTTGGGCCAACTTTGGGTGCCATTAGGCTTGAAGAATTCTATGGTTCAGCACCCATTCCAACTCTGTCGACATTTGATCCGAATGAGACAGCTCAATCTAGATTAGTTCATTCTGAGAGGAGCGATGCAGTGCCAAATTCAAGACAAGATGTAAATAAAGCCGGGAATCAGCCTGCCGCAACACCTTTGGTGGCATCGTGGAGAGTCTTGCCTCTCAAAAGGCCGGAACTTCATACTGGGTTTACACAAGCATCCAACTTGGTCACTCCATCAATCTATCAGCGCCTTAGAAGAAATGTGACAATATTATCAGAGCCTACACAAGTGTACACTCCTGGGATAGCTCAGCAAGAAAATATCTCCATCTTACCAACACTTGACACGCATGTAGAAGAGGACTTTGGTTCTGTCACTTTTCTCTCTACTACATCAATCTACTCGCATTCTGAAACATCCACCACAGCTTACCTTGACCACTCATTTGCCGTCCACAATCTTCCATCTTCTCAGGTTTCTGTCCATACGTCACCCCACGAATCGCCCCGTCGTCGCCGAGAAGATGAAGAAGAAGCGTCTATATACAAAAAGCTCGCTGCTACAAGACCACAGCTACCGCACATCCCACTTTCCACACTGACCGAGCTAGAAGATTTACCTACTGCCTGCGAACTCGTCAACAAACCCAAGTTATCGTTATTGTCATTTCTTGTTGGGGTTATCGCCATTTCTGAGCCACGAGCTATCGAGATCAGAAATCCTCCAGGTAGGGTCCATTTAGTTACATTGACTGTTGGAGATGATACTGGCACAGGGTTTGAGATCAAAACATGGCTACCAATCTCCAATGTTCAAGAATTTAAACACGCCCAAAATACCGGAACTATAAGTAATGGTGAGGGCGTTGCTCAAATTCTTACACTTCGAATAGGTGATATCGTTCTTTTTGAGAAGATTGGCCTATCAATATATCGTGATGTTGTCTCTGGTACTACATTACGAAATGGACGGTCCAACATCAAACTTGTATATCGAGAATTTGCAGAAAGAAAACCCAGCTTGAGTGTTGTTGGCGATGAACAAGTGCGAAAGGTTCGAAAAGTCCGAGATTGGGTCAGGAGGAACATTGTGGGCATTGGTGAGAGTGGTATCGGCAATGACGATAACCGCAGTGTCCTATCTACCATTGACACAACACCCGCTACTACTGGTCCAGCAGCATCTACGACGAAAAGGAGGAAGAAGAGGGAACGAGAGGCATTTGATGATGCCCTACAGAAGAACGATGTGGATAAGAAAAGAGTCAATCTTGATAGAAGGTTGATGAAGATTAAAAAGAGAAAGAAACCAAGCAGATAAAAGATTGGGCGCTTACCTACTAAGGCAAACACTCATTCATGACTGCCGATATGTCATTGAGCTTTTTACTCTTCCTATCTTAAATCAACTTGTTTACACACTTGATGTAAATAATTGTTTGTGTACATTGTCAATACATTTGTTTGCTAGTCCTCCTATAGTTTTATTTGACATGAAGCCCGCGACGCCTGGGTGTCACAATAAATATAAAAAAAATCCTCAAAGATCTATATGTATTACCAAGCACACATATCTTGTCCATAGAAAACGACGAAGCGAAATTGCATTTCATAGAAATCTAATCTTCCCTTTTCATTCAAATGTTGAACAGTCTTGAACACTTTGTACATACGTGCTTAAATTATTCTCGTCCGCATGGAAATCTCTTGGTCTCCTCAATTTCTCAATATCTGCCAATTTCCTGCTCTTAATGTGTGACGAAGCAAGGATATTGTGGTCAGCTTTTGTATCAACTAGAAATTAAAACAATGGTACAATGGTAGCGACGTACATTCATATGAGATTAGTCCAAGCCGACGTTTAGCTCAATTGATCAAGCAAGAAAGGGGTGTATTAATCTAGAGAAGTCATAGAGTTTAAGTACTTAGATGAACAGTAGATGTTCTCAAAAAAAGTGGGATAGAATAGCCACTATTTAGTGTTCCTCTTCTATGTATATCTTCTCCCTTCTGTATTTGTCAATTTTAATCCTTCTTCCCCCTCTCTATATACAAAAGAGGTAAAAGCCCCAAAATCCCCCCCCCCCCCCTTTTCGCCCTTAAAACCCCCCATTTTTGCCTCTCTACAAATGGGAAATCGTCTGAGTAACGGTATTTCCATATTTGGTACAATACGCATACATATAAAAGAAGGAGTTTTTCGTTTACGCTTGTTTCGTGGATTCAATATTGTAGTACCGGTATATATATACCAACTAGGGTTTAATTCACTAAAAGTATGTATCATAATAATACGATCATGGTGATATCATGATGTGACGGACGATTCTTCATGCATGTCGTGCAACAGGACAAAGAAGGCCTGTTTTTCGTCAATTCTTTTAGTATCAACGACAACAGAAATAATATTCTTTCAAGAAGAGAGAGAGAGAGAGAGGGGAAAGAATACAAAATATACATAATAATGAAAAAGATTTGTTGATACAACAACTTTTAAACATCCCATTCATCTAATGTATAAATGGATACACCTTGTAAGCTTGATCAAAATTGATTATACACCAATATAATGTGGAAAATGAAGAATATTCCTTTAGAGAGTCTCGAAGAAGCAAAACACAAAAAAAAGACTGGCTTGTATAGACGCAGGTACTTAAAGTATGTACTTAGGTATATATATACATGTAACCAACACTTGACGATGGTCACTATAGCGGTCAAGTATATCATGTTTTTCTGCGCTTCACATCTAGATATCTATTGTGGCTTACACTATAATACACATACATCCTGGTTTGTAATACATGTCATACATCTACTCCAAGTTGATAAATATGCCTTACACAGATTTTCTTTGTGTAATTTGTAACACATAAACACGTGAAACACATGTCTAAATATTGAAGTGATTTATCCAAACCAAATGGATCAGATCAAATTCAAGGCCAGCGTGGGATACGCCCATGGAAAACACTTCTTTTGCGAATAATGTATTGACCTTCTTCAACAGATCTGAAATTTTTGGATTTTATCAAGCTATAGTTACATGAATATCAGAATCAGTAAAAGCATGCTAGGTGTGTCATCATACTGTATAGACAGTCTACGATAAATAATAAGAAACAGATTGGAGATGAAGATGAAGGATAGCTAAGTGATTGTTTGTACTAAATGCTACAGGAATGAGAGGGAAAAAAGGGCATAATGAAACTGATATATCGAGCTCAAACGAGGATGAAAAGGAACAAGTAGAAAGAAAAAGATACATTGCAAGTACGCTCATAAAATCATGGACGATGAGAATATTACGTGACAAGACTCCATCGCTTTTATGCATTAAAAGGCCAAACAAGAAGGAAATCAAAAGGACAAAGAGGACCAAGAGGAAGGCGCATGAATGCTCAACACAAGAAACAAGTCTTTGAGACACAAGCATAATGTCGAAAGCAGAGATGTCGTGGATTGTTCGAGTCTGAAGAAACCGACAAATGGCCAAAAAGAAAAAGAAAAGAAGAGGAAGAACTAGAAAAAACGACTGGCCTCAACTATGTCAGGGTCTCCAGCTGCAAAATCCCATCCAACGATCCGCGTGTCCTGGCTGCAGCACCAAATAAATCTCGCATCAAACTGAAGCTTGAATACTTTATTTTGATTTTGAGCATTTGGTGGTCCGCCTCCGGGAACATGATGAGCGTTAGGGATTTGTGGCGCTTGGCCAACTACAGGTTGAGCAATGTTGGGTTGAGCAACAACAGGGGCTGCGTGTGGGGCAATATTCGCAGTCATTGGATTCATCCAACCTATCCATGCTGCATTTCCAGGGTGAGGTGCAGCAGCACCCTGTTGAGCAGCTGGACCAGCAGCATTCAAAATTCCCTGGTGGACACCTACCCCGATGGCTGGACCAGCTTGCATCCGATGTCGACCATCAGTTGCTTCCTCAATATGTCTGAGGGTTCCGGTTGTAACCCATGACACACCTTCTCTTAAAGAGCCATAGAGTCCAGGGTTCTCACCATCATCAAGATTGCCATTTTCGTCCTGCTTTCTCCAAACTTTAATGGTCTCGTCGTATCCACCACTAACGATGCGAGCGTTTCTGGGACCACCAGCTTGTACTGTTCTGACTAATCCTTCATGGCCTTCCAGCTTGGCGATCTCCGCCAACGACATTTTGTCAAAAATGCGAATAGATTTATCTGACGAGCCTGAGACGATTTGTTTCCCGTCGTACTGTATGCAAGCTATGCCTTTCCCATGTCCAAGATACGATCTCTCACAGTTGCCAGTCTGAATGTTCCACAGCTTGATCAATCTATCGCCTGAGGCAGAGACGACCTCCTCGTCGAGCAATTGGATGGCGTTGACAGCAGCCCCATGTCCACTCAGAGTGTGTATCAGGGTCAATGGTGGTAAATTCTGAGGAGTTGAATTGGGTTTGATACTTGAGTACAAATTCAGCATGCTCGGGTCGATAAGTCGATTGTTACCCATGGAAATTTGGTGTACAGCTGCAGCAAACTCTTTTTGGTGTGGCTCAAGCTCATTGCGAGACCATACTTTGACAAATTTATCTTTGGAACATGTAACAATGTATTTCTTGTTAAAGCGCAAATTTAAAACAGACTCATTATGAGCCCGAGTTATGGTCTTGAGGCGTTCACCAGTAGAAAATCTCCATGCAATTACGTTTGTGTCCGAGGATCCAGAGTAGATAATGTCTTCTTCGGGTGATTCGTCAAATTGTAGGCAAAGTACGGAACCTTCGTGACCACTTAGAGACCTGACCAGACGTCGCGAACGCATACTCCAGATCTTAATTGTTCTATCTCGTGATCCTGATAGCAGGTGCTTTTGAGAATATTGTATGGTATAGATGCATTCTCTGTGCCCTTCCTCCAAATGACGCGGATGAGGGATTTGCAGGGCAATATATCGATTTCGATGCCAATTTTCTTCCAACTTCTTTCTGTTTTTGTAGATGTAGGCCCAGTTGAGTCGTGGGTGAGAGAGACCATATGTGGTCAATGATGGAGCGATAGAAGGTTCAAGGGAAGCATGTGCCATAGAGGGTGACAGATTTGCTGACCTCTGAGGAACTGGTGGTGAAGGATACATATCGTCATCTTCAGCAGTGTGATAAGGGGTCAACGTTCGTGTAGGAGAGAGAGGCTGTTCCGTGCTCTCACTAATACTGCCATCAACAGCCTGGTTTGATGGGATACTGTCTGTCTCCATTTGACTGTTACCAAACACGGATCCGCCGGTGACGCCTGGCAAGTTTTGGCTCTTGAACAAGCCATCCACATCTTGGCCTTTTCTTCTTCCTTCGCCACGTATTTCTCGCTCAAATTCTTGCGTCTCAGCCTCACCATAACTCCAGTCTTGACTCTTGTATAATCCCTTCCACAACCGGGGTTCCATGGTAAATTTCCGCCATGTTTTGTTTGCTAGCGATGCTTTCATAAGAGCCGCAGGCTCGAGGTAAGAGAATATTTGTAGAGATAATTCTGACGGTAATATTGCGACAAAGTCTAGGTGAAGTATCGGAATGAGGCGTTCTACAATTGCTGCGATCGAAGATGTCGGGAGCGACCGTACTAGTTTGTAAGCAAGTTCTGTTGGCAGAATGAATTATTAGCCCCCCAATCATCATGTCTGTCAGGTTAAACCAGCATCGACTGGCTCCAATCATGAAACTTGGAAAAAATTGTAGAATCTATTGCTGCGACTATTGAACTATCACTAACCTCTTCGTAAATCATCATTTAGCGCCATCATCCAAGCCGGTAGCTCGATATCCCCAGCTTGACTTCTTGTAGATTGAATTCTCTGGGCAATCTGTTCCAAATTCTCAAGCGCTATTTCACCAAAGTTGTTTGTGTGTAAGTCCTCCACTCCAATAGCCTCTTCGCTGTATCCTTCGTCCAGTCGGAAGGACTGTGATGTTCGTAACGTGTGAGACGGACCAAATGCAGAGTATTTATGTTCTGTTCGGCCCTCGATGCCGGAGCCTGTGATATCTGGCTGAGAGTCGATAAGGTCGTGATCAGTTTGATATCGATTATGTATAGGTGATGATATCGCCGCAGCTGAAAAACAACTCTCGATACTACTACTGCCAGTTTGTGTATCGTTTGAGATGGATGGAAGGTCGATCTCAATCGACGGGGATGCGTCTGTTGTCATGTGTACCTGATATCTGTTGTTTTGATTTTCGTGGTCCATGCGGGAAAAGGAAAAACAAAAGGCTGTACTACGGGGGCAGAGAGGGAGAGGAAGGAATAATGAATGAATGTATGTATGAATGAATGGAGAGATGGACAGGGTATAAGTCGGAGGGAGGGGGGTTTTTGAAGGGATGGTAGAGATGAATCAATGCAGAAGGGATAAAAGGCTGAAAATGTATGTTAGTTGGTACTGCAAGTAGCTTTCAAGTCTGGAGCTTCCGAAAGGCGAGACCGAGATCGATGGTTGGTTGGTTGGTTGTGTTGTGTTGTGTTGTGTTTAATGGTACTTATTGTTTTATGATGTGATATTAATAAACATCATTCATTACATGGTAGGGAGGGAATCATTCATGAACTACCTACTTAGTACTTAGTAGATATCTAGGTACTTAGTATCTACACATCAGCTCTAAGTAAGTACTTGGTAACTTGGCAATGGTAGTAGCAGTAAAGACATGACAGCGAGTCTGCAAGTCAGTAGGCAAGCAAGCATTCATAAATTCAGTCATTCCTGAGGCAAAGTTGCACAAAGAAGCAGCCACTAGTGAAAGTAAAACAACAAGAGGATAATGATAATAATGATAATAATAATAATAATGATAATATCAAGAGCACTACGAACTTAGCATGGATGCATGCAAGGCAACCAATAAATCAAATTAGCCAAAGCGCTTGCTGGCTGGCTGGCTGGGAGTAGATGGACGGTTCCGTCTGGGTTGGTGCTTATCTGCCGGCGAAACTAAGTTTTGGCGATTCACTAGAGTATGCTCGCTCACTTTACTTGGATGCAGGTGTTTTAATACATCCATTCAACTCAAATTCACAGTCTGGATAAGCGGAGGTCATTGCAATATTGGGGGGGATGATTAAGAAAATCAAATAGCGTAACCAAGAGATAACTATAGATGTTTATCATCATTAATATTAGTGATGGTTAATGCGTTCTTCGGTCAACTATGCCTTGATGAATTGTAAGCGGGTTGATAATAAACTTTCTTTGGCACGGTGGATTATGCTTTATGCTTTTGTGGCTGATAAAGCTGCTAGGTTACTTAGTAGTTCGCAACATCAATAATAACAACGGGATATACAGAAACGTATAGGCCTGAATGTTGATGGCAACATACAAATGTGCCAGATAATGCGAGATGCATGAGAGACACGATCAAGTGATCAATTGAAGGTCATTTTTTTTATAAATAAAATAAAAATAAAATACATTCCAAACCATTCAATCAATAAGTCTAGACTTATCAAGGAATATCAGTGCATCTGCTGCAGGTGAATATTAAATGATGCTAGGAAATTGATGCAATTCCATAGCATATACTATAGCTGTCAAGATCGAGACAAACACCAAGCTGAGAAATTGAGAGGCTATAAGCAAGCAAGCAAGCAGGGATACACCAACAGTTTAAACGAGGGACATTCACGGATCACAATGTACAAAAACCCACACCCAAGTAAAAAGCAACATGATTACCATGGTACTCCGTAGCCTTCTCCTCCCTCAAGCTCGAGAATCTCTCCTACATCACTCGCCCGCTTTACATCGTTTATCAGCAAGACAAACACACTACGCTCGACCGTTTACAACAGCCATCATGAGTTTGGGATTATCCAAAAGATTGAGCAAAGAAAATCATGAAGCGCTGTCAAAATATAGTGCATGCGATGTATAAAGAAAATTCTTGCTCATCTCAACCTGCTACATGCAAAAACCTCCATCTGTTTGTTTGGTTTGTATATCCTTCATTCACCTCTTACTAATTCTGAGTACACGGCCATTCTATATCAGATCTCCGATGCCCTATTGAAATTAAAAGTTCCAGGTGCTGGATTTCTAGCAGATATATGTAAGTAGCGTGAGCTCGATAATATGGTTCAAAAGCAATAGCTATGTCTATATTACTCAAAATTGATGATACGGCCCTCAACTTGTGCGTGCACCAAATATATATGCACAGATACCGCAACATAAATTTTACTTGAAAATAAAACACTAGGAGCACCAGGCACCTATTCGTATCATCCTATCTACTCCTCATAAACTTGTCCTCATACATTTCTATTCGTTTTTTCACATGGGAATCGATTGATCAGGTCCATTGTCACAATTGATCTACATACACATCACAAAATGATAGTAACAAGCTACAAAATTTATAACGTTTGGCTTTGCACGCCTTATAGCTTACATCTTTAAAGTATTAGACACTGACATCTTTCCTCTCCCAAAAAAATCTAGCTCAAATATCTCCATCTCCCTTCACTCCCTCCTCTACAACTCCCTTAAAGCTGATCGCCCCAGCCTTTACTGTTCTCTTCACCTCAAAGTCTTCACCATCTACAACAACAGCAAGCAACATTCCGTCCGACAAGCACTTTGCAGATCTCGCACCATCGTCCTCAATCGTCGTCATCTCTCAGCCCGCAGGTCAACGTAACGCTGTCCTTGGCGGGCTTGTAGCTGCTCGCATCAAAATTCTTGGCGCACAAGGTGTAGTCGTTGATGGTCGCGTTCGTGATCTCACAGAATTGCGAGATGGATTGGCTGGATTTCCAGTGTGGGCAAAGGGAACGAGTACGGTGGGTGCTGGTGCTGAGAGTAAAGCTGTAGAAGTAGGGAAAGAAGTAAATATTGAAGGTGTCAAGGTTGTAACAGTAAGTAGGATGCTTGTCCCTCATTCTCTCCTACCAAAAAAAAGATTTTTGAAGAAAATAATTCAGTGAAGACAGACATGTGGAGGATATCAATATTGAAAGAACATCCTATGGAAAAACTACAATAGCCCATCATAAAATTCATAATATATCAAATTCGAGACTAACATCAGATGTATACAGGGTGATATCATCTTTGCGGATGGCATCAACGGAATTGTTTCAATTCCATACGATATGATTAACCAAGTGTTGGAGTTGTTGCCACGGTTAACAGAAGCAGATGATAAAGTCAGACGAGGTGTCGTCGACAATAAGAGACCGCTTCAAGAGGCTTTTTTAGAACACAGAAAGGGACTATAAGGTTTTCTTGGAAAATAAGAAATATAGAAAAGTTAATTTGTATATATTGGCATAATCAGTCTAGACGATGTAGAAGGTATAAATATGATACGTAGATTGTGTAAAGTCTTGTATAAAATAAAACGGAAATATAAGATATGAGGGAAAGGGGTTGTATTATCAGCAAAAGCAAAATCAATCCGCTAAAATTGTAACGACAGAGGAAAGAGAGGGCAAAATGATGCTTTTGTTCAAGAACATTGGATTAATATGTGCTACAAATGATTCGAAGGTTAATGAGCAATATCATCTAAAATGGGGTGGAAAAAGTTGTAATGTAAATAGAAAACCAAATGCAATGACCTAACAGTTGGTATCATTGAGGGGAAGGAAAGAACACAAATGTACAGAATGCAAAAGAAGAGACAAGAAAACAGATCCAAACGCCACAAACGCCATGCAATGTCTAAACCAACAATTCGAGAAACAAAAAAAGAAGAAAATAAAAGAAGGTATAAAGATACGTATATAACGGATGTGTCGACCACTGTAGAATCAAATCTCAAGTGGTTGTTCAAAATATTGTACAAGAAAGAAGCATAAAAACGATCTTTATATTTTGGAGTATTTTAGTAGTTGGATATGCATATTGTCCTCCGATAGGCAAGTTGGAGAGTAGTAGATATATAAATCCTACTCATAATCCTTCTCCCCACGGTACAACACTTTTGAAATTTTGATAGTGGAGATTGGGTGCTTCTCTGGATCGAAATTACCGAATTTTGAAGATGTGTTGATCTAAACAAAAAAAAAATGCGTCAGTTTTTGATCTGTGATATGCACTCTTATTGCAAAAGCTTTTTTGATAATGATAATGATAATGATAATGATGATGATGATGATGATGTACATACCCTCAGAGCACTCTTGGGAGGTTTTTGTACCTTGTCCTCGGATTCTGCGGGCAGTAAAACAGGTACAGCGTCGTTCTC
>Ga0160427_10002220_pt1 | contig 11783 bp, 14 predicted proteins | sample SolpanmetagenomL_FD_108194 | JGI IMG/M metagenome (GOLD analysis project Ga0160427, IMG submission 108194) | Solar panel surface microbial communities from Lawrence Berkeley National Laboratory, California, USA - L | ecosystem: Engineered > Built environment > Solar panel > Unclassified ...
ATCATCCATGCTAATCACAAATGATAGTGACATTAAGCCTAAGCACAAAAGTCGATACTTTTGATTGATGCGAAAAACGCACGCAGGTGCTAAATAGTTCCTAGGCACCATGTCATAGCAAGAGGGCATGGGCACGTCGTATGGACTACAGCAAAGATGCAGGAATCAATCTTTGAGTTTGCACTCAAAGAAGTCAGGTGAAAGATGGAATAGACTATTCATAGAGACTTTTCCTAATTTACCCATTGTCTCTAAACTCTCCTTGAGCATAGGCTCAGCCTCTAGCCAAGGTCGCTCCTTGAAATTTTCAAGCTTGTCGCTGTCAATGTCTTTGGTAGAGGCATCGTTTAGTGTCAGTTCGTCAGCCTTGTAATGAATTGCACAAGGATAAAGGATGTCATGTAGCGATGGCAAGGGTGGAATCTGCCATGTACTAGAGATGGAGCTGTATTTTAGGGTTTTCAAAATTTGAAAGCCTCTGAGATCAAAGTCGAAGCATCCATAACAAGAGATACTAGGAACCATGCGGGCTAGTCTTGCTAAAAAGAATTTGGTGCCGTTGTCTGAGATGCCTTGGATTGCTACGACTATCATCTGTCTACTAGTAAAGCACTCGGTATATTCCTTGTATTCAACAAGGATGATGGCTTTGCCATCGTTGGCGATCTCGATGCCAACATCTGGTCGAGCTCAATCTACATTTGGCAATGTAGTTGCACTGTTTGTAAAGTCGTTGTCGACTGTGAGATCGTTGATCTGGTGGGTTGTTCTGAATGGGCCCATGGGGTATTCTTGACTTTCTGCCACAACAAGACAGGATGGTAAGCAGTTGATTGTCAGGCGGAGCTTCATGAACTTAGCTTTATATGCATTGTCTGCCTCCCTCATGTTGTGGTAGGGGCCTTGGTGGTAAACACCGGCATTTGTGTTCTTCCATTCGACAACGCGACGAATGATTGTCAAGTAGTCGATAAAATCTGCCCGCTTTGTCCGGAGTTTGATGATTTGGAGGTCTGAGACTGGTTCTCGGTAACGGTGGTCGGTGAACACAGCAGGGGCATTTTTGGCGATGAGGAATTCGCCTGTCTGGTTAGCTTTGTGTAGCAAAGCCAACAGCTTCCTGACCACGGATTAGTCGTTGTAGTAAACAAGCTTCTGGTCGTGGTATGTGACTCGAGGCATGATGTTTGAATCTGCTGGTGACTGAAACTGTGATTGTGATGGGGATGTTGTTGGCCTTGTAAATGATGGTCGTGATGGTGTTGTGTTGCTGAAGATTGAAGATTGAAGAGGAGTTGGAATGAAGTCGCTCTTCATTCATGTCGAACTTTGTGTGCACGCATACCGAGTTCGTTTGTTTGTCTGTCAGCCCAAATTTTGGGTGCAGCCGTTTGTCATCTGTTTGTCTGCTCAGCACAGTTCTCAGGAATGCTTCGAGTCAATTTGGGTCATGAACCTTGATTCCATTTCATTTTGGAACATTTAAAAGGGCATAAGAAAACATTTGATTTGTCAATCGTCTTAAAGAGATGTATTTGAGTTCTTATGCGATACAGCAACGGCTGTGTTGACGATGTGTTCGGCGAATTTTCCAGAGACAATTCAGTGTATGTTTGGCATCGGCTGCTTTTTCGATGAGTTCTATAAGCCCTGGCATGATTGCAAATGCCGTTATCTTTTTCTTCATGATCCTTCTTGACAAGATCAAACAGGCAAAAACGCGCATCGTTGGATTTTGACATTCATGAACTCGGGGAAACAAGTATATTAATGATTATGAAAACACAGGATAAATCATCTCGAATGCTTGGTAGATTTACCCATAAACTTTTGCCCCTCAAGCCAACATTATGGAGATATGCTCAAAGAAATCAACCGTAAAAAGAAAAAGAGGGAAAAACAGAATTATATTAGACGACGATGAGATGATGGTTGACAGTATGGGACAGAAATGAAGATTTACAGGAAATACAGAACAGTAAAAAGTATAAAAAACGGAATATGATAAATGATGATGCATGAAAGGATAGGGCAGAAATGGGGTACATGAAACGTAGAATAACAAAGAGCCCTCATACTCTTCGGATCTTGGTGATTGCGATATCAAACGTATCGACATCAGCTGTTGGTCGAGCAAAAGCCTTCTTTGATCCATCGGGTCTGTTGTTGAAGTGTCAGCATTGAGCAAGTCAATGCAAGTTTGTTGCACTAAACATTCAACTAACCTGAATAATGTATTGCTTTTAGTGCGTGAACGTTGTTTGATAGCTTACTTGGCTCGTCTCTCGTTTGTCTTGATTTCGACGATGAATACCAACGTGTTGTTTTCTTCAATTTTCTTCATCCCACCACCATATCACCGGCACCAGCAGCTCCGCCACTACCATCACCCCCACCAACACCTCCACCACCCCTTCCACCTCCACCGCTACCACCATTACAACCACCTGTACTTCCTTCAGCATCACCATCCTTACCCTTGTTGGTATTGTTTTGTTTGCCGGATTTGTTTTGCTTCTTTTTTCCTGGCTTCATTCGATTCATCAATTGATTGTGACTCGCCAGAAATAACCGATCCTCGTAGGTCAAACGACCTCCTCTATGACGTGGTTGCTGTTGTGATTGTTGCAGCTGATGCTGGTGAGATTGCTGTTGCTGTTACTGCAATTGTAGCAGCTGTTGACGCAATCTGTTGACTTCTGCTTGCAGCTCATTGATGTCTTGTTGCTGCTGTCGAGTTTGTTCCCCCTCCTGCTCTCGCAGCTGTTGTACCTGTTGTAGCTGCTGCAATTGTTGTTGATGCTGCTGCATCTGCATTTATAAATCTGCAATCATCTGTCGCAGAACGCCCAGTTCCCAGTCCTGTCTACCGCATATTTCGAACAGATCTCCCTGGTCTTGTGGATTTCCTGGTGGATCCATCTTCAGTGTTGTTGGGATCGTAAAGGTTGGAATTGTAAAGTTTGTCTTTGGCAATCCAGTCTGGACAGTAATATTGAAAGAGATGGTAGATCGTGTGAGCGATACTGTAGTTGTGGCAGGAAGATGGATGGTGATGTTGAGAAGCTTGGTGTGGTAAGAAGGGTGAAGTGTTATCAGTTATAAAGAAACGGCAGCGACAAAAATTTTCACAGCACAGCACACATTCACCCACAGCAAACCAAACTTTTCGCACCAAGCAATTTAAAGGCAAAGAATCATCCAATTGCTACAGCCACTGTGGAAAATATGAACCCATGGATTCGCAAATATTCTGAACTGAAGTCTATGAATGGAGAAATGTCTACAAAATTGTTTCACACCCAGTAGTGACAGAGGATAACGTGCATATCGAAATTAATTGTTCCAGCGTGAAAAAGCAAGACTTTGGGCATTTTGTTCACAGTTGCTGACAGGAAGTTATTGGACGTGATCCTGTACCATGAAGCATCATAGACACAGCCAGCTTGTGTGAAAAACCAACCATCATGCCAATCAATCTAGCGTCCGGACATCAACACTCACAATACCGCCATCATCCCGAAAGAAAGATCAAGTTTCCTCCAAATAAACATCGAACAAAATGTCACAATACAGACAAGAAACGCCGGTTATGAAGCAGTGTTTTGCCAACTGGGATGTAATCGACCGCAAGCGCGTGATCAACAGCGAGGACGAACGTCGGGGTACATTTTATACGCGTCTTGTGCAGTTCAGGACGATTTTGAGGTCATTCGCATTGGGTTATGAAGGACCTGAAACCTATATGCGAAAAAGATTTGAATTCAACACATACCAATGAGATGGAAAACCGCCGCCTCATTCCGAATGATTCCTGTGCAGCTCTTAACGCTGTTCCCGTCGTTCCTGATGCTACTGCGAATTATCTACACACCATTCCTGTACCTGTCAATTCAGGTCATCGTCATACTTCCAGTCGAACGTCGAAACCGTTGGACGCTTCCAGAAATCATGCTAGCTCGAGATCTACACGTACATCCAGTGTTGGTAGCTTGGCAGACGTATTCAAAGTATTGAATCATGTTTGTATATTGATTCCTTTGTCTTTCTCTACTAACATCTTCAGGCTGAGCTAAATTCACCAAATCCAAACTTTGAACATCTATAATCGTTCTACGACCTGCGAGGTGAGGATCAGTAAATGCATCCTTGTCATCTCTACATGAAATCGACTGAGTTCATAGCTAGCGCTACGATTACTTCTGTCGTTTTTATCAAAGATCCTCAACTGTCACCGTCACCTATCTCGACCCAAGCTGATCAGCGGACGCGTCACTTCAACTCCATACACTGCTGACACTATCATGATCACTTAGTCAGCATATTCCTCAACATGCCCAAAACTTTGTCAGACATGATCAATTCGGGGTATACCAAACCAAGCTTAGACTAGAGTGCGTGCGCAAGTTTGTCCCTCTGACAGATTATTCCTGTAAGACATCCTTACCTATCAACCATCTCGAGATGCTTGAGACATCAGATCGCAGTAAAGTTCTTGAGACAACTCGGGTCACTCAAAGCTGGGGATTGGCTAATCGATACACGGAGTCGATGACAAAGCCAGCCTGAATATTTAGAGGAAAGACAACAACAACGACAACAACGAACACTACCATGACCAAGACAACAACTTGAATGACCGTAGACTACCAGAGAGCAAGCAGTACGCTTCGTTGGGAGGAGATGAGACTCTATCTATAAAAAAGATTACGCTGCCGAAATTGAACCAAATTTCCATATTCCCAGAACGCATTACACGAGTTCTACAATAGGATGTATCGACCAGCTTTGTTTACCAAATACTAAGTCCGTTTCGTAGATCACGATGAAGCGGCTCGCTGGGTTTTCCAAGCACTTCGGACAATTTAACCAGGGGAAGAACTGGTTTGCAATCATGTTAAGAAATATTGGGCTGCTATCAAACAAACCTCAGATATTTATATTCACTACCGACATTCCCAACAACAAAGACACATGCACAAATTCCAAATCACCCACTCAATCACTCACGGCAAAACTACGTCTCTCCTCCATGAAAATAGCCAACATGGCGCAAATAACAGCATTCCAAGGTACATATATATACGAGACAGAACATCGTTCAGTCTCGACTTCTTTGAAGTTGACCGAAATTCTCCCTCTAGAAGCATTCCGTTTCGATTCATCACCCAAACCGTTTGCGTATACCAACAAAGGCCGCACTGAGTTGCCTTTATCCGTCGTCGAAGGCAACATCGAGTTCAAGTGCAGACGACCAGGAGCCACATACTGGCATCCAGCGGATATGAAGCCGTTTCCAATCGACGAAAAGAGCCTCCTTAAATGCACATATCCTTTCCTTGAAATCACCAATCCTGTGTAGGAAGTAGAGGTGGAAGAACCTCAACTTCATGTGACATTTGCAAAACTAGGTGCAGATCATGCACATGTCACCTTCTTCGGTCGTATAGTCGATATGCTCTTGTCACAGAGCGTTCAAGTTTACAAGGAAAACCCCGACAGGTTTTCTTGGCAAGGTGTTCTAGAGCACAAACTCTGGAACAAACACGTTTCAATGCGTGTTTTGGGTGTAAAGGAAGAATACACCTGTCATTTGACATATTTGGGTTTATGGTTTCCCCGATTCAAGGATGTTCCTGTCTGGACTAACTATGGTAGACAGATTGTCTCTGGACGAGACACACTTTTAAAGAATAAGAGTGTCATTTCTGAAGACCCAAATCAACTATACGCCGGCAGGGCGCGTCTTGGCAAACGTGTTGTCAAAGGCGGGGTTGAATATCTTGTCAGATAGGAGGGTGCCCTATTCCAACACCCAGATACGGGTGAATGGGTCCGAAAATCACATCTAAGTGACTGTATTGACGGCATACTTCAGTTTGAACGAGACTTACGAAACAAAGTGTCCAAACTAGTGAGGACAATGGTTCCTCAAGATCAAGTCGATGCGTACTTGAAACAGATCAAAGCTGAGGATGAAAAACTGTTCGCAGAACAGGTATGTCACAATCAAGCCGTCTTGAACAAAGGCGGCGATATACCAGATGACCTCGTCTTGTCGTTTGGCGACAATGAAGGAGAAAACGTGGCCAATCCAAAGGAAGCCGTTTGGCCAACCATTGAGGATCTGTACTCAAGGATGTCTACCCAACAACCAAACAATGGAGAAGACATGTACGGGTATCGAAAGAAGTGGCATCCTAGTGCTACAGACAAACAGTCGGTGGATTCACCTCGGTTTCCTAGAAGCCAAACGATTCTAGATACAGAGTTTGAAGGAACTCAAATTTCATCTGTACAAGCACCTGTCCTCAATGGCAAGGAAAAAGCAGTTGATCAATTTGATCAATGTGGAACTGATGTCCGAAGAGCCATCAGAGAACATCAAGATGTGATCATCCGCATGTCTATAGCTGCGAAGAAAATACTGCGTTTTCACGCAAGATCTTGAACGACTTGCCCTCCTTTTATCAGTCCAAACTGGCTGTCATTTCTTTGAAAAGGCGTGGTGTATGCTTTTATAGTCCCTTACTAGTGAGGTTTGTTCACATAGCATCCAAGTAAAGTCTTTGAAAAAATACGGCCTCTTGGCAAATAACTTTTTTTGTATGGCCTAATGTCGCTAGCATTTTTGTTACCTGGTCCCAAGTCCTTGGAGAAGACAGAGTGCGCTTGTTTGATTTACATTTACTATGCTTCTCTCGAATGTTTGTGTCTTTTCTTTTATAATGATTTTTTAGACGTTCTCTACGCCAGCTTTTTCTTTCGTGATGTTTATTCTCTTTCTTTAATTAATTTCGCTTTTCTATTGCATTGCCTTTTTATCTTCATATTTTTATTGAAAGAATTTACTGAATTTTTCGCTATTTTCTTTTTTATTCTCTTTCTTTCAACTTTAAACCAATAATATCTTGAAAGGTAAATCTTTCTTTATTTTTAATTTTTTTCTCTTTTTCCTTTCCGATCAATTCTTCCTATATGAATCGATGTCTTTTCAATTTATTGCCCGCTATTATTCCTATATTTCCTCCAACTTTTCTTCGATCTTTCTAATTTTCGAAAGATTTTATTCCATCCCTTTTACATCGGATTATTCCTTCTCTCTTTTGCTGTACTATTAAGAAAAAATATCTTCTTACCTTTTTTGTGCCCATTGCTGCAAATTTATCGATATCTCATAATGATATATATTTTTAATTCTTACTTTCTATTTTCCTTAGACTTTTCGTCGTCTTCTCTTTCGACGTATCTCCCTACACTTTTTCAGGTTTAAATTCGTTGGCATTTTATTCTCTTTTTTTTTTTTAAAAGCAACTTGCTCTTTGTACCCGTCATTTTAATTCTTGAGTTTTCTCATTCTTAAATTGATTGAAATTGCTCTAGAATAACGTCTACCAAAATAATTGACTCTTTTTTCCTACACTGTTATTCCCTTTTTTCCCTGAGATTGTTTTCGATTCTAATCCTCGATCATCCACTTCCCACGCAGTAACCTTTTCCTTTTTCCCTTCTTTTTTACAACATTTTCTGCCTATATTTTCACTTCTTGTAGATATTATAAACTTGCTATCCTTGAAAAAACTATCACAGTTCTATTTTATTATTGAAGTGTGCAGTCCAGACCGTCAGTATGCCTGTAAAATAGAGCTTGGAATATGAATCATTTCTTAATTATCGAGGCTGACAAACGGGTATCAAACTGCTGCACCCAAAATAGAAACTTGACAAACAAGCGACAAACTGATGCACCCAAAATTGGTGGATGATATTGAATGAATCACTGCAGCCATCTGTCTTCGTTCGCATTGTCCATCATGCGCCTTGAAAACTTGGAAGTCCAAATCAATAAGATCATAAACTGTGCAAAAATTGATCAGAAATGTTTCCATGAATTGATATGTGGTTGGTTGACTATTTTGCGGACGATTTGTCGACTAATTTGCATGGTAAATTCATTTTTGGCAGCGAAATATTTCACAACACCACGATGTTCACAAGATCTCCATCTTTAATACCAATTCAATCAAGAAGAAATCGACAAGAAATTAAAGAACAAACCAGTCAGTCAATCAATCAATCAACACTTTATTTTCCTCTTACAAAATTCTTATATAGCATTATTGATACTATCGGTATCTCCACTACGCCAGTTCCGGAGGGTTAAGGACTATTGATGCCCAAAATGTAGTCCAAACTTCACCCTAGCAGGATTTCTTTTCTGTCATCGTGGTTATTAGTATTGATATATCAAATTTATATCACACCTAAGCACTCATTGAATGTACAAAAAGCGTTGAAAACCTGCTCAGATGATGCTACCTGACTGGTCAATAACTTAGAGAGATAATCTTCGCCCCAATCACAACCAGAATGTCCCCATCGTGCCTTGCACTGCTCCCAATATTCTGGATACCACCCTGCTTGGTGCCAATCGATTATAGCCACTAGACTAGGAGGATCCGACTTAGAAACGAGTATGTTACTTTCATCGAGGTCGTTATGTGAGAAGGCAACGGCTGCGTCCTCCGGGAATTGCGCCCGCAGTGGTGCGAGCACGTCTGATGCGTTAGGGAATCGTCGAATCACAAGTGAAAGGTAATAGTCGTGAAAATTCTTTACAGAAGTAAAAGGGCCAGCTTGTGGTGATTCGGTGCTGGTAAAAATTATGTCCAGGAGTGGTTGGCGCCCAATATGTCCAATAAAGCTATCACCTTCTTGACGGAACCGCTTTAATTCAGCCATATAGTATCTTAATTGCTCACAAAAAACTTCCTTCACATCCTTTTCCATGTGTTTCCATTTCTCCTTTAGTGTTACCCCATCAATGTGCTCTAGATATAAGAAAACCTCCCCTGTACTTTGATCTGTTCGCCATCCATAAATATCTGGTACAGGAACCGTTGGTAGATACCGCTTGATGGCCCAAAAGCATTGACCTTCTGCAATCGAAACTCCAGGATAGCGACCGTACTTAACGATGATGTTTTGATGATCAAATTTGAACAGAACTGGAGGTGTTCTAGGGTTGTCATAAGAAGAAGAAGAAGTAGCTTTCAATCGGACTTCTGAAGGAGTAGGGAGACTATATTTTTCTTCAGAGTTTTGAAAAAATGCAGTTTCGGTGAAGTCTATGTTAGCCGAAGTTGGTAGGCGTGATATTGGGAGAATTACTGGATCGGGAGACTCCACGTTTTGCTTTGACTGATATAATAATGTGAACAAATCTAGAGATTGTTATTGGGAAAGAGGAGATTTATTATATTTTGGATGTGTAGAGAGCTATAATAGAAGGAGGCTCCTCTTTACTGCTTTAGTCTTCACAGTAGCCGTGAATTCTGTAAGCTCAAGGAACATTAAGTCTCTGTATAAGAATACGTTTGCCATTTAACAGGCTGTTGCCCCCGCCGTCAAATGGTGTGAGAATAATCGCTTGACTGATTGGCTACTTACCTCCATTGAAAAACCACATCTCTATATGGTAATAATTACAGCATGATTCAAATGGTAATTCCATGATCCAGACCAATTAATGCGGATTATTGTTTGACGAGTGATACCTTTTAGTAGATTGCTGAGGGAGGTAGTTTACTAGATTCAACCAGCTTAGTTACCGTACTTAGTTATATTCGATCGAATGTTACCTGAACTCATTCTGGTCAAGATTGAGCATCTCTGAAATCATTATTTGACATTTTTGAGATTGTCTCCTTTCCTCAGTCACATTTCTCAAATTACGCTCCTAATCGATAAGTCAAATTTACCTTGTCAAACGATCTCTGGTGACGTTTAAGCCGCTGAGCAAATCGTATTACTACCCCTTGGTTTTCGAATCCTTGCCTTTTAAAGAGTTACAATGAATTTGACCTCTACGACATCAAAGAGCTCCAGTATGGATTCAAAGTCGATACCGTCTCCAGATGACAAAATTATTACGGAGGTTGTCGACCACTCTCACGAAGATGAGTATCCAGAGAGTGATGATTGGTCCCTACTTGAGGGGATTCCAGACGAATTGATCCACAAGCGGGAAACGGTCTATAAGATTCGTGTTCAAGCAATGAGAGGGAAACGAGTCCCAGACAATGTGGAAAATCAGAAAAATCAACTTGCAATCATCCGGGGTATTCGGCATCATTCAGAATTCGCAACTGAACTTCATAGTGGTCCGAACATCAAATACACACGAGCCCTCAATGCCCGGAGCATCATGAGCAATGTCATTCCTTGCATGGATGCTGCGGATGAGCTACCCTACTGTATTTGATATCCAGACAGTCTCACTGAAGATACATATCGAGAACTTGCTCAAAAGTATCCTATGTTGAAGTACAATATTGGCCGTGGATGTGCAGTCGCAGGTTATCACAATCTCTACAAAGAATTGAACATCCTTCCAGATGTGCATATCGCTGAAGAAGCTCGAGACAACATACCAGAAGGTTTAGAAGGACAATGTGGACAATCTACAATATACAATCTCATCATGTCCTCAGAGAAGAAATTCGACATTATGAACGATTATTCTTGCACAGTCAATTCAGACAATCGGAAAACTGCCTTTCTCAATGGAGATACAGCAGTTGTGTCTTGGCTCAAGCTTCGAAGGAATTTAAGAGACATGTCATCATCAAACAAACCTGCATATTTCAATCTTTGTGAAGATGAAGACGTTGATGAGTTTGAGACGGACGCGATGCCATCTGTTGAGGGGCTTATACCACTATTCTATAATCCTTTACCCGTGGATCTACCAACTACCAACAAAGATATCCTTATCCTTATGGCTGCATATCATGGTAATGTTGATAGGTATTTTCGATTGCGAAGGCCAATGAGAGTACATGGCGAATTCAGATGCGTCATTAGAGGCATATATCATAATCCCATATTTGCTAAGTGGTGTTCATTACACACAGAACTTTTTCAAGGTGACATCAAGTACAATATACAGCAAGCGCTTAACGCTCGTTTTATAATGAACAACGACCTCAGTCATATTACTTCAAAGACATCCGCTAATGATATTCCATACTTTATCTGTTACCCGGCAGTCCCAAGCCCATCTACTTTGGAAGAGTTATATCGCAGACGTCCTGAAATGAAAGAGGCCATTGCTAGGACCTGTATAATAGCAGATTACCGACCGCTCTTTGAAAAGATTGATCCAGAACCTGATACCTACTTGCGAAGAGAAGCCACGCACAGTGGTCAAAAGTTTTATCTTGAATTTTTGAAGGAGAAAGCCGATGCGCGTGGAGGATGGATCGAACGATATGAGCGATTTGATCCACATGAGTGGAAAATGAATGCACGTCGTGATATGTGGGATAAAACTGCCGATTCGTTTCGAAAGAACTTTCATGATCGAACAGGTCAGGATGATTGGGGGTGGGCATATGGTGGAAGTTTTAACGGAGTACGCGTAAACATGAGTGAGGTCGAGCTGGCTTGTTCTGTTACACAGGAATTTCTGGATAGTTTAGGTGAATATGGTCGCTGGGAAGGATTCGAACAACGAGAATATTAGTCAGGGCATACAAGGGCTTAAGACATTGTAGTGGGCTGCTGGCTGTGAGCTGTGAATTATGAGTTCAATCACAAACTCAAACGACAAATGTTGTATTATCGGTATCATCAAATATGTTACGATCAAGCTTTGTCGGTCGATTTCGGTTGTCCGTAGAATTATGGTTGTCTCATAATTCGTAGATCATCTTTGTGAACTCTGTCAAACTGAGTTTGATGTTACTGTTGCCTCTAGGGAATGCTTTTGATACATACAG
>Ga0160427_10002221_pt1 | contig 11781 bp, 10 predicted proteins | sample SolpanmetagenomL_FD_108194 | JGI IMG/M metagenome (GOLD analysis project Ga0160427, IMG submission 108194) | Solar panel surface microbial communities from Lawrence Berkeley National Laboratory, California, USA - L | ecosystem: Engineered > Built environment > Solar panel > Unclassified ...
AGAGATCTCAGGCTAGCACAAAATTAGGAAGACATCATAAACCCTCGTAAGAAAGCGTTCATATAGAACAATATATATGAATCCTGTTTGAAACTATCAGGCAAGGACAGCTGCAGTATGGAGAGCAAGTGCTCAGCTACTGATTGACACGTCGTACCCACAAGACAGCTGGACTCTCGATCCCGAGTTTCGTATCTCGCCTTCTCCAAGCACGGTGCAACATCATGCCTGTCTCGTGCAGCTGTTTGCCTATGCTGTCATATTGACTCTGGAGCTCGCGGAGTTCTTCTCTTAGTAGAGCTCGTTGTTTTAGATCGTGAGTTGCGGGATTTGGTGGCAGAACCTCTTCAACATTTCTAATCCTAGCCATGAGATATCGTTGTTCGGCCACAAGCTCGTCTCTTTGAGCTTCGAGCTGCAGAATGTGTTCGTCTGCAGAATTAAGGACTGGTGCTGGTGGTTGGAATTTGTCGGACTGTTTGAGCATTGTGGTTTGAGATTCTACAATTTTCTCACCGATTGATGCAAGAGGGTGTCTTCTTTCGAGTATGGTTTGTGGTTTGCTGGTCGTACTCCCAGTGACAGGAACTGATGAGACGTTTGGTGGCTCAGGGCTTTTATTGGTCTTGGGTCTGATCGTCTGATGTAATGCGTAATCTTCTTCTGTAGTCTTCGACTCCTTGTACAAGTCTCCGAAAAATGAGTTGTCCAATGGTCTCATTGTGGGTACTATGGAATCTCGGAGTCGAGGTGCTTTTGCTGTGTCTGTTGTCAAGCCTGGAATAGAGATTGACTTTTTCAAAGTATTAGGTGATGAGAGGTAAGTATAAGGGCTAGAGCTATCTTCTGATGTTTTTCTGCTCGAAAATGAAGATGTCGCTGATACAGTCTGAGAAGCAGCTTCAATCAAGTCTACACTTTTCTGAGGACGTGTCTTTTGGTTCTGAGGAGGATTTGGCTTCTTATTAAAGGCGTTCTTTTTAGAAAATGGGGGCGACTTGGGTGCTGGTTGTGAAATCTGATAAAATGCTGGAGGTGCAGCACCAGACGGTATGATTGGTGAGGACTCAAAGTCTGGAGTTGTTGTGTATCGGGTTGTGTTATGCGAACTGTAATCAGAAACATGATCAGCTTAAGATCCACCAACACATGAACAGTTTGGCGCCCAGGTCGTCAACAATGCAAAACTTACCCAGGAAATGCTGGCAACATTAATTTTTCGTTATCCCCAGACAGCAGCAAAACATCTGGTCGAGAACTATCCACAAGAACTGGCGAACCGATTTGAGGCTCTTTTTGTCTTGTATATCGCAGAGGAAATCGATTAAACATGGTGGTCGCTGTTGAAACAAAGCTCGTCATTTTGTTGGTCTATACACCGTATCTTGTCTTAAAAAAAAAATATGAAATTGTCGTAATGTCGATTTTGCAAAGACTGTAAATCTCTACAATTTCAGATTAAGATTTCGAATGATGTGATTATTGTATATGGCGGAGGACCAAAGGTGTATGTATGTAATTGTAGTGAGCTTGGTATCAAAGAGTATGTGAAGGGTGCCCAATTAGCAGAACCTCAACCAGCGAGGGTATTTGTTTTCTTGAAAACCAGACAATGCAAAAGAAGTAAATAAATAAAGAGAGAAAAGAACGGAATGTCTTGATTGACTATTGTTAATATTGATGTTCCATCAATGGAATCAAGCAATTGTATTATTAGAAAGATTTTCCGAATGACTGACTGGTTGACGCAGAAAGAGAGTGAGTGTGGGTGTAAGTGAAAGAGAGTACTTGGTAAACACTGCGCTTTGTTGTGGTCCCAAGAGTGCTTGCCAGTGTATTAAAAGCAGCAAGTCAGGAAAGTGAGTGGCCGTCGTATTCTGCCTAAGCCCAGACCAATCAAAATCTTAGCGCTCAAGACAGAAGGTCGGCGGAGGAGGGTGGGAGTAGGCACTGAATAAATGAATGAATAAATGCGGGTCCTCGTCAATGCGAACAATGCTCCCAGGATCTCAAGATCTGTAGCGGTAGGTGGACAACAGGGAAGAAAAGAGAGAGAGAGAGAGAGAGAGAGAGCAAGTGAGTGAGTGGGGAAAGAGGGAACGTCGCTTTTATTTGCTTTGTTGATGGTTGTTCCTTTTCGACTCTTTCGACGTCAGGGTTGAGGCTTGTGTCGCAGGTCGAGTTTTGCGATTCAAGGGAGTATGTACCCACACCCAAGTTGACTTGCTTGCGCAAATTGAGCAAAAGAAAGACTTCCAAATAGCTGATATAACGGATGAAGCAAATAGGGAATGTAACCAAGATCTTGCACACCGGAGGTTAATCAATAGCTAAAAAGCTTCAAGGGTTTAGATGGAAAGGTAGCTTTTGACGAGACATACACACAAGTCCGGTACTAGAAGGTAAGAATGGGAAGACTCTCAATACAACAACATTTGCTTCCAAATTAATTCCGATGCCTTTAGATTCAGGAAATGATTGGAGAGAGAGAAGGAGGATTGAAACTTGGTTTAAAGGTGAGAAGCATGCAAATACAAACTCAAAACCCTAATCCAGCAATGGTCATAGAGCTCTGGCTAAATTAAAAGGAATTGAGTTGATGGTTAGGAGAGGATAGGAATTAAAGATAACATGCATATGGAGTGGAAAATGATTGACGGGAATTTATGATGGCTATCGTGGGGAATGTAACAAAACGAATTGGCAATTGATCGTGAAAGATGTGCAACATAGACTAAGCAATGCCAACCTCTACATGCAGGATTTGCCGTACAACAAACTGAGAATTTTGTGTATTGGAGGAGAAAGAAGGAGGGCAAAAGGAAGATACAAAGAGGATATGAACGACAAATGAGTGCTGGAATAAATGCACCATTAGACACGATGATAAGCAGATTCAAGGTCTCTGTAACATTGCGCTGGACGATCTATAAAAAGCTACTCATTTAGATATGGATGTATAACAATGCTAAAGGAAAAAAAAGTTGGCTTCCTACGTAGCTTGAGATGACAAGAACAGAAATCAGGAACGAAAACTTTAATTTTCAGTGTCTCAGAAATTCCAGGACTCCAATTGAAGCAACAATGAGGGGTGGAAAGAACGCAATATTCCGGTATCAAAATGTGGAAGGCTCTACTTACTGACCCACGTGCAAAGCAAAACTGCTTACAATCTTGAGTTTGGAGATCAATATTTGCAGGCTTACAGGGGAGGACCTTGGGAGACAAGGATATCTTCAGAGATCCCTTTCCATTATTGGAACATGCGAACATGAACGGGCTTTTTGTTGCATAAATTCTAGAACAAAAAGTACAATAAGATTTGTGTATTTCTGCCAGAGTGTTTAAGCAATCTGTACATTGATATTATTTTACGGTCCCCTTTAGATGTGCATCATGGGAAATAGGTAAGTGTAACTCAAAAGAGATATGATGAAGCCCATTTACATATCGAGAAGGGAAAGGAAAAGAAAAGGACCAAAATTAAAATAAACGAGATTGCATCAAATAGTAACGCAAGATTTGCGGTGCCCGTAATTACGAAATACCGTTCATTTTTGTGGATCGTTGTGCTACCACATATCATTCAAATGCTTAGTATAGGCTCTTAACCTTTTTTTCCCTCCTCATCATAATTTACATATCTTGTCCAAATCTTGCCTAGGACACAGATTTTGTACCACCAGTCAAGATATCACCACATACTGTACTTTCACAAATACAGGCGTTACCCATAAACACACTTTCTAGTCACATTGCATACCTAGTGTGCATTCAACGTATGACTTCTCTTTGAAAAGTGGTATCTCCAAAGCCTTCCCTCTTATTAAGAGAACTCTATAGCTTGACATATGCATCTGTGAATAATAACAGGCAGAATGTTAGCAGGCCAGAGTGAAAAACAAAAATTTAAGGATTTGGTTAGAACTATTCATTTCATTTTTCTTGGCAGGCCTCCCAGTGCAGCGCAGTGCAAGGTAGCACCCGAAGGAACAGCAAGTGTATGCACAAAGGAGACGATGTTTCCATTGGAGCACACAACGCTTCCATGCATGATTATCATGCAAAATGCACCATTAATACATTCACTTAATAGCCGTTACTATTTCTTCACTAATCCAAGAGCAATACGACTACATAACATGATCAATTCTACTGAAAGGTGTTACATACTGTTTACGAACATTAGAGTCAGGCCAGTAAGACAAAAAACGTATACAATCATGATTGAGACTTTAGTCAGGGTCCACTGCCTATTTACATCAAGAGATTTAATGTAAAGGCATTTCAAACTTGCGGTGAGGCTTTGTTTAGCGAGGCGAAATTGATAAATTTAAACAAAACTAGAGATGATCTTTCTAATAAAATTCACCATCATCAACCGAAAAGACAAAAAAACCTTAAGGAGCTAGGAGAATTAAACCCAAATTAAGACATTCAGCATGCCACTTTCCGCCAATTAGGAACTATATGTGGACATTGAGACCAGATTAGTTAACTGAAGCTCGAGACAAGTCGGATGTTATGATTAGGCCACAGTATGGTAGCATTCAATCGATGCAACTCGTCATCAATTTTGCGCAGCTAATGCGCGCACATATAGTTGGGGTTCTTATTTATTATCTTAGCTTTGCTACTGTTATTGTGCATATTCGACGTTGTCAAGTAGCGTCTATTCGAAACATCCAAGACCGTACCTGCGCATCCAAACAATCAATGGCCTGATGTTCAAGTTTCGTGAAAGTGTTTCTCAATGTTCATGATCAGACCGAATCGATGTAACGTAGACACGTAGAACAGAGATTAGTTGGTGTACCTAAAATGCCTGTGTACATGTCGTAACGATCTACATGATATAAACTCTTATATACCCCGTTACCGTCTTGTGGATCACCCTCGGGTAGAGGGTCGGTAACATTGTATACAACCACAATACTCATGTATAGATAAGACCGTGTGAGGCAACGGATGATTGACTACGCGTAGCATGTAATGCATCAAGACTATAGCATTCGGCTATAACTTCAGCATTGGCAGATCGAGTGACTCAAAGGTAAAATTTCCAAGCACCAGTTATCGCCATGTCTCTCCTTCAACTACCATAATCCCTCACCACGTAAGATCACTTCTGTCAAAGACATTTCATCGAATGTGCCGTACCTACTCTGCAGTCAACGTCAGTACACTACAGTATGTCAAAAAAGACAAGAAGGCAGCACGATAATAATCAAAACTTGAATGCACGGCACATGCCGGGTTTTGCATATATGCGATGTGCTTGGTACTAAGTATGCATGTCTTGAAGAGTAAAAATCTTCCAAACGATGATCATTACGTTTTAATTTCGATAGTTGGGGTGTAGAAAAAGGAGGGTTTAGACGTTTGACCTCATGCACATGTTTCATATCGGAAGATTTAGGATTTCTTTCCCTCCAAGTCCATCCTATCAACAGTCCGTCATACAATACCATAACATTTTGGAGCTCCATTTATCCCTTGTCAATTGAATAGTGAATGATTACTGATGTATGGATCCAAGGAACTTTTTTCCAAAGACATGGGCATGATGAACAAATATGATGCAGCGCTTTGCGTTTCATACTGCCCCCGCATATCCACTCACGACAATGGATCCATGTATTCAATTCGTCTGTTGATATAGCTCTAATTAGGACATGTTCCTGACGATCTCTTTTTCTTAACTATAATACTTTAGGTATAGCGCGCGGACAAGGCAAGGTATGCGGGTGACAGAACTTGAAGCAGTCTTGCATTCAGGTCAGGCCCTGTTGCAATGTTACTCCCCGAGATAACCTTCGGGGTCCATGACCCGAGAATCGGTACTTGGAGTGCTCACCATTATACTATTCACCCACGGATTTAACTATTTCTGATCTTACTCTTATGGAAAGAATGAAGGAATCTTGGGGCGTCAAAGTATAGATAATCTAAGCATTTGAAATCGTTTAACTGTATCATCCATTGTAAAACATCGAATCGATATATAATCTCGCCTGTGATATCCGGGGGGCCGCCTGGGAGAGAGCTTGAAACATTATACAAATACTCACCCGTCCCACAGATGAGTCCGACGCTAATGCATGCAATGTCGATTCTATCATACAATTTTTCAAAAGTCAGCGTTTGTTTTGCCTTGCATATTTTAGCATTCGGACTCATCTGTGGGACGGGTGAGTATTCAATATAGTAATAATATTCATGTACAATCGTCAATGTGGGGCCAGAATAGCGAAGGTGTACGCTTGCGATTGGGTGCAACAAACGAGAAGGAGGGAAGCATGTACCTTTTTTTTCCAATTTAGCGAACCCCTCGTCAAAACGTTTGGCTTGTGCTACAAACAAAACAAGTTCTAGTGCTGTGGATCTTGCCTCAAACAATCTTGCATGAGACTATCAACAAAGACGTGGCGCCAAAAAAAAAAGCTTGGTACAACACGTTCCCGCTCAATCCGAGAAAAATGATTCTTTTGGAGCATCGCTTTTGTTCAATTTCTTCCAAGAAACTAAGCGACCAAGGAAACCAAGGAATCTTGATGACGTTTGACATTTCTGCCTAGACTTGACGATCTAAAGTCGCATGGCACTGAGACTCGAGCGACGCCCGGGATAAAATGTATAATAATAGTATGCTTGACCTGGATCATAAACAGCATCAACAATCAATTCGTATTATTCCCTGCATACTAAACATATAGTATATTCTGGTCCTCTCGTCATTGCAGATAAGAAAAGGAAGACGTTGGTGACTATCCAAGAAATCCTTCCAAAATGATGTTAAACACGGACAAATCATACGTACACAGCATTGAAATACATATCAGCGACATGATATTACAAAAATTGCAACAAATCATCAACACCATTCTCAACTCGTGCCAAACTGTAACACACATCCAAGAACTCCACGGTAGCATCTACCCTCGATACATCATCACTCTTCAAGACAATAGCCGGTTACTACTACGCTCTTCTCCATTACACCACAGTACACTCCTCCTAGACCACCAACAGCACATACTAGAATCCACAAATCTCGCAACAAGATTGATAAGAGAAGAAACAAGTGTTCCGATACTACAAATTCATCATTACGGCCAGTCTTGTAACGGTTCTCGAGCATCCTATATCTTATTTGAGTATCCTAAAGGGATTACTTTAAGACAAGCACAGTCTGTTTTATCATACAATATAATACGTCAAACAAGAAAATCACTGGATAGATATCTCGCCGCTATTCACACCATCATAAACTCGTCGTTTGGTTATCTTGCAAACAACAATACTACGAGTTATGATACATGGAAAGATTTCTTCCTATCCATGTTTCATCATTTACTACGTGATGCAGAAGATTTGATGTTGATCCTGCCGTATGATCAAATCCGGAATGGATTATCACAATTGGAGGTATATCTCGATGATGTCAAGATACCACAGTTGACGTTGTGTCGAGTAGTATCTGATGATCAGATATTTGTAGATGAGACGACGGGGGAGATTACAGAAATTTGTATAATGGATGGTGCTATCTGGGGTGACCCGTTGATGGAAATGTCGACATCCACGTCACCATCGTCGTCATTATGGACCATGAGTGAACGAGATTCGAAAAGCAGACTCGAGTTGAGAAGGTATGATAGTACAACGGCAAGGATGATGTTGTACGCCTGTTACCAATATGTGATGGACATTGTGGATGCTTGTCATCGTCAAGATCAGTTGGGAAAGGATTTGGCTCCAAGGAGAGGACTGATTAAAACACTACAACAAATTGCGACAATAATATGATGGATGAACGTATCACCAAAACAACAACAACAGCATAGCAATAGTGGAGAATGATCTGTTGTATAGGAAACGTGCGAGCACTGGATCACAAGTGTTGTGACAGCTCAAAGTAGAATTTTAGACTTTGCTGGTTCCAGCTCTGCTTCATACCAGTCGAATTCTTGAGGATTACTTCGAGTTCAGCTTTCCAAACATATCATGTTTAAGATTTCAGCGTTGTTGAAATACAGAGCAAAGGAATCTTTTCATGAAGTGCTGTTATATATGGAAACCACGACTCGTATGTTGGTGGTCACAAATCGCACATAGAATTAGCAGATGATATAGAAGGTCAATATTTAGATTAAAACAATAATAATGATGATGATGCATAAAAGAAAGGATATTCGTTCACAAAAGTTTGACAAGAAGAAAAATAAAAGGTAAGCTATATTGCAACAGTTTCAAGTTTTGGTGTGATAATCATCTACATCTAATACCCTGCGCTTCCGTCCAAAGGCAACGTTAGCATTCCCACAAGCGTTCCCGTGATAGCTGGAGTAGTAAACTGTGCCACCGCGCCAACTGTCAAAGGCTCGCTGCTCATTGTAGCACTCGAAGTGATCATGCTTGTATCAGAAGCAGTTGTAGAGGATGGAATCATGTCTGTACTCGAAGAAATGCTTGTAGACATGACTGAATCTGTAGATGAAGCTGAAATAGCGTCAGAAGTGCTGCTAGTCATCGCTGGCATCAAATCTGAAGAGGTGCTATCACTACTAATGGATGCTACAGAGAATGGTGCAATAGAAATATTCATCATGGCTGAAGCTGCAGCGGTTGACGTATCGCCATTCATTGTCATATCGGGAACTGAGATTTGGACCGTTGCGTCAGTGCTCATGGTCGCTGTTGATGAATCGGTCATGGATGTGGACATCATAGTGTCAGTTGCGCCAGGACAGCCGCTAGTTAGTGTGCAGCTCATAACTGAAGTCGAGCTCATCATTGTTTCTTGCATGGCTGGTGGAGGACATCCAGATGTCAAAGTACATCCCATCATTGCTGTAGATTCGGTATTCATCGAAGCCATTGGAGCCTCCGACATCACGGATGAAGTTGACCCAACAGGCATCTCTGACGCGATAGGCATTCCAGTCGCCATAGAGGAGCTTGCCATCGAGTAGGTCATCATCGAGCTATCCATCGGCATGGCAGATTCCATCGCGATACTTGAAGTCATCGCCATAGGATATGATACAACCTGTGTAGCTTGTATAGCTGGCGCACTAGCCATTATTGAAGGCGCACCCATCATGAGTGGTGGGAACATCATGCTTGCACAGAAGCACTTGCACTGGCATGAACCTCCATTACCAGCTGATGAAGCTACTGGAGCAACCGCCATAGGAGTCATTGCTTCGGCGGCGATGCCCATTGTCGTCGTTACAGCCGCAACACTCGTGACAACTTGTATATCTGTAGTTGCTTCAGTAATAGTTGCTAATGATTGTACAGTCTCCTACACAAACAAGTTAGTTTGATTGTTCTCAGTTTGAAGACTGAAAATATACATACAGTAAAAAAACTGTTGACCACTTGGGTATACACGTTATTTATAGTCTCAACGCTATTAACTACCTGTGTAGCTGTAACAGCCATAACTTGTGTCTGAGTATAGATGTTATTAATTGTCTCTACATTAGTGACCATTTGGGTAGCCGTTTCTGTTTGGATAATATCTTCGACTTGTGTTGAGACAGATACACTATTGACGGTCTCGGTAACGAGATTGTTGACGGTCATTGTTTGGAGTACATCCTCAACCTGAGTCGAAACAATTGTTTGAACATTGTTGATGGTTTCAGTTTGTACTACATCTTGAGTCTGGACGGATACAATAGTTTGTACATTGTTGATAGTTTGAGTGACATCCATGACTTGTGTTTGAACACTGGCGCTGATACTGACAACAGTGTACACATTGTTGATAGTCTCAGTTTGAATGATGTCTTCAACTTGTGTCGATGTAAGCACCTGGACATTGTGGATGGTTTGTGTATTTGTGATAAAGTTGTTAACCACTTGCGTTGAGATATCGGTCTCCGTCTGTAGGATATGTTCGACCTGTGTAGCTGTTGATACACTGTTAATGGTCTGAGTTTGAATAACATCCTCTACTTGTGTCGATATTTGGAGCTGTGTTGAAATTTCTGTGACAACATTATTGATCGTCTCAGTTTGGATGATATCCTCAACTTGTGTCGATATCTGAAGTTGAGTTGATACTTCTGTCACAAAATTGTTGATAGTCTCGGTTTGAATGATATCCTCAACTTGGGTTGAGACTTGTGTAAAGCTTTCAGTCAAGACTTCAGTCATAATGTTGTTGATTGTCTCGGTCTGTGTTTGAATGATGTCCTCGACAGATGTCGATACTTCAGTCACAAAATTTTGGACAGTCTCAGTTTGGATTATCTCCTCCATTTGCGTCTTTGTAACGTCAAGCTCAGAAACAGATGTAACAATGTTGTACTGCGTGCTAATCATCGTTTCAATGATTGTTGTAGGTACAATCTCAGTCATGACTTGGTGAATGGTTTGCAGGGAAATCACCGTAGTTGGTACTTCCATGGTCTCTGTGACAGATTCTATCATAGTGTGGATCACAGGAGGAAGTGTATAGACGATAGTTGTCGGCTCTACCGATGTAACAACATTAGTGTAGATCAAAGTTTCGGTCATTCGATGGATCAGTGTCTCCGTTTCTAAAACTGTAGTAGGCACTATATCTGTCTCTGTGACTGTGTCGAGCTCAGTAGCTGTCATCGTAACATGCATTGTAACTGGTGGAAGCATATGAGTAATCCTCTCAGTCATCGTTACATGGACCATCTCGGTCTCGGTCATCAGTTGCGTGACAGTGATAGACTCTACCATTTGCTCCGTCTGTGTTATTAGCTCGACGGAAACTGATACCTCTGGCGCAGAGCTCGTTGACGTCGAATAGGACTGACTATACGCCTGAGGTGCTACGTAAACCACGCTGCTGGATGAGGATGGCATTGAATAACCACCCATTATTGTTGCACTTGAGCTCGTTATCTCTGCCATTGATATCACAGCAGAAGTCATCTCTTCTACAGACATTGTGCTGGATATTGGCATTGAGTCTGATACCAACATTGATGAGGTATCTGACATTGGTACAGCATAGACAGGAGGCGGAGCTGGAGCATTGTAAGGACCATCGCCTACAGGCATAGTGTCTGCAACACCACCAAAAGCTTGTGCATGACCTTGTTTGATCAGTTGTGCTCCGAACAGCAAGAAAATGCTGTGAGCGACTGTGTTTGACCTCATTTTTGATATCTTGAAATCCTCGCCGGGAGGTGTTCTATCAACAGTAGTGTTATTAGAATTTTCACATTTCATCGACCAATGCAAACAATTCGACTTACACTGTGAATTATGTATGAAAACAAGAAAACAATATCCAGTATTAAATATTAAAGAACGTAAGGTGAGTCGAAGCAAAGTCGTGAGATCCGGCCTCTCGAGTAGTGAATGCAGTCGTGCAAGCAAAAAAATGGAGAAAAGAGAATGGAAGATGAGAAAGAAACAAACGACTATCACCTATACAGAAATCGACAAAGATCAAAGTGCGCACAAAGAGTGGGAGAAGACGACATTTTCAGAAAGGACAGTAGGCTATCCGAACAGATAGAGGAGGCTGCAAAATGACCAAAATCGTCATTTCGCCTAGCTTGTGAGAGCTGTGTTTGCCAATGTAGTTTCCAGGATCTATTTCTAGGATCCTGAGACACGGTCTGTCTTGGTTCAATCTTCTTCATGAAGTGTTTTTATCATTGATTTTTGGAGATGTGTAATATTCATGAGGATGGACGAGGCTTTGCAGTTATCAAAGTAAGGGAGAGACATGATGTTTTTCTATCTCGCTTCGCATCAAAGTCAGCCCAAATTGTCCGTAAC
>Ga0160427_10002223_pt1 | contig 11776 bp, 5 predicted proteins | sample SolpanmetagenomL_FD_108194 | JGI IMG/M metagenome (GOLD analysis project Ga0160427, IMG submission 108194) | Solar panel surface microbial communities from Lawrence Berkeley National Laboratory, California, USA - L | ecosystem: Engineered > Built environment > Solar panel > Unclassified ...
CCCAAGAAGAATAAATTACCATTGATCTGATAATATCCATGATCAATCAAGCACGAACCAGACCATAGAAAAGTGTCCATGTCAAGACAAAACTCATGAAAGCAGAAAAGGCGTCTCCAATCCAGAAATCCGAGACAGGACTGTGAAAATAACGTTCTTGCTTGCCTTCAGCTCGCAGAACGAGCATCAATATTTGCACCACAATTGTGCCAATAATAAAGAAGAGGAATCCGGGATACGACTCCAGTCCAAGTGTACCGGCTGCGACACCGAACAGGGAAGAAGTCAATGCGCGTACATTTGATGTAACCTGAATGGTAGTCAGACAAAGTGTTGACAGATGGAAAGATTAGGCTTACTCGAAAGTTATGCTGTATAGACTCTGGCACGATTGGGTGTATCTGCAATTCTTTCTCGTCAATCATGCTGTAATATGCGCTGGCTTAGAATGTATTGTAGATTGCTAACTCCTCCGATCGAAGAGAGCTTGGAACAATCTTGAACCTTTAAGATTAAGTTTCGATAAATCATGTGATCTGCAAACACGATAGTGTTACTCCGCATTCTAGTCGCGTGTTTCAGGTTGATAGAATCAAATATTATTCATCAAGCATAGGAGAGCGGATCAGGCTCATTCATCATGCAGATGCCCAAAGAAGTATTAACCGTTGGACTGTGCATGTTTGATATCCCGATATACGAACTGGACAGGTACTGCCCTAGGATGTCATCTAAGTGAGGTATCATATTAGGTCCTTGACTTATGGAGACCTTTGTCCCGGAAGATACTCCACTTGGAGTCATACTTGAAGGTAAAACTTTTACATGCCTGCCATATATCTCATGCCTAACAGAGTCTAAAGGTGAAGGACAAAACGACACCATCGTTCCGTCCTCCGATCATGTTGACGATGGGTACATTACATCTACAAACCATTCAATTGGCAATTTTGCGCCACATGTTATAGGATCTCTACAAACCATCTTGCATGGTCCGTTGATGTCACAGCTCGTCGATAAACTATCAAAGTACAGAATAAAAACCAGTTTGAGTCGCAAAACGATTGGAGGTGAAGCTTGGGCGTCAACAGCAGAGACCGAATCACATTTCTTTGAGCATTTTCGCTATGTCATAATAGCATCGCAACTACTTGAAGAGAATACTGATTTCGGGACATTACGAGCTTCATCCGCAAGCGATGACAAAGATTTTGGAAATAATCGTAGACGAGGGGTCAACAATTTTACATTCGGTGGTGCAGTACTAACCGCTGTGTTGGCGTTCCTGGTAGTCTCGTTGATTAATTGGGCAAAGAGCGACGGATTAAGGCATAATAGATTGGGGGTCTTGATCTGTCTCTGTATCATGTTTGTCTGCGTAGGTTACTTGGGGTTTCGACTTCATCGCAGGAGTCATGGTAGAAACCGAGCTCTACAGGCGTTGTCAAAGCTGCTTGATGAAATGCAGATATTGGAAATTGCTACTACAACAGCCTTGTCGGTTATACAAGACGTCGAGCTTGTTGCGCGTGGATATAAAATGTAAGTTTCTATCAGTGATATATGTTCTTGGTCCATCTGACATTTTTGTTTCCGCTCAGAAGCACGCCCCTTCCACCGATATCTCGACTTGACGATGTGAAAGCTGTTAGACGATGTATGGCCATGCGGAAACAATTATCGCAAACATATATATCTTTGGATAAAGCTCTCGGAAGGGCGCGTCTGAAACTACAGCATTCTATCGACATTGACGATTTTACTAGATATATGGAGGTGTACGATGTTCCGAAGGAAGCAGTTGAGGAGTTAATTTTGGGAGGATCTCGGTCGAATGAAGATGATTCGGAAAGTCTAGGCGTTTTACGTCATTTTGGGTATCATACAACATGTATGCGACGAGCATTCTTATGTAGTTTATTGTCCTTGAGCAATCATAGAGATGATAACAGATGGCAGGCCATTGCAAATGTTTGTGACGAACTTAATGTATCGATTATACCAAAGACTAAAAGTTTGTCACAAACATTACAAGAGTTGGAAGACTTTACCAATACAGCGTCTGTCAAAGCTACTACAAACCATGCAAATGACAGATTACGTGCGCAAGTACGGAAATTAACAAATCTATCCTCGGGAATTCGATCATTACAAGCCAAAATGACGCTTTTACGTGAAGAATCAAATGCAGCACTAGCTAGAGCAGACGATCTCACAGACCTGGGACCAAGTCTCCGTACGCACTACGAATCAATAGGACAAGACATACAATCGCTAGTTCAAGATTGGGAGACTGGTAGATCAATACTATCGCAATCCATCTCTAAACATGAACGACGAATATCCGTTGCTTCTTCTAGTGGTATCCTATCTCCACGAATGAGTACACATGCACCTCTATCACCAAATGGAGACTCTCCATTCCATAACCATCTATTATCACGACTTCATCATTCTCATCAAATCGAAAGGGAACGCAGCGGCACACCAACAGACGCACTCCGTCTTTTAACAAGTACGACTCCTTCGCCTTCATCATCAATAACATCTCCAGACGAAGAACCTTTTAAACCCACCCGCGACGTCTGTCTCAGTCCACAAACGTACAGTATGCCTAGTACACCCATCTCACCCGACCTTCCCGTGCCATCACTCGAACCCTTGTCTCCACGTAACGAATCTGTCGTTTTCGAAGAGCTTTCCATCCCCAAGTCTCTGAAGCGCTCATCTCTCACACGAGACGAGCGAATCAAAGCCATGCACGAAGAGCGTCTACGCGCCGAAGAACGGAGAGAAGCTAGAGAACGAGGAGGGGATATGTTGCGTGAATTAAAAAGCGTCATTTTCTTGAGAAACGATGAGGAAACCACGTCCAAACCTCTCAACGATATTGGGACAAATGATGATAGAGAAGAAGTGAAGGTTGGACGGCTCAGGATGTCGTCTTTTTAAACATCCCACTTCCACACTATCCCTGAGATGGTGCTATTTGGGTGACGGAATTCGCGACTTGTAATATAGTATGAGATATGAGATATGATAATTTGTTTGTAAATGTAAGGTAACAAATGTCAATGTAAAGTAATGCATATCAATGTAATATATTATCCACAAATGTTTGAATTTTGTAAAATCTATATATAGAACATAATTCACAATCGTCTTGATTAACTTTTCATACTCTTCTGGCTATAGTACAACGTACCATGGTTACATACACGGGGAAAAGTAAAACACTTCAAATAGTAACAGTATATATATAAGATATACTAAAAATACATTCTCGAGATACATTGATGGATTATATAAAATGAGAATTTTGATAGAATCTATATTTCTACAGTATCTACAAATGACAATATATCCTTCCTTTCTTCCTTTTCGCCATTCTCCATAATCACACCACTCCACCTATTTTTTATCCACTAAATACACTTTAAAAAGACAGAAGAAATGAAAAAAAAGAAATGACAAGTAAAAGACATGTCTAGATCTGAAAAGGTGTTGATCAAATAAATGATATAGATTGATATGATCCAGACGTTTTTTTACTCAAAGCAACATTCAAAAAATGTCATCATTGTTCGACCTGCAATACCAAAAGAAAATTCATAAAATCATAAATTCAAAAACAAAAAAAAATCAAGTTCGAATTCTCTTCTCGCTACTAACGAGATCATAATCTGCTCTCCTCTTTCTTTCCGAACTTGTTTCTTCATGTGCAAAACTACCTCCACTTGTTGCTATGGGAGTCGGTTGAAAGTTAAGCGGTGAAGGTACAGTGCCATCACTACCCATTCTAGAACTAAACATACTTCCCCAAATATCTGATGGAGATGGGAGCATATTACCTTCCATGACGCGACTTGGCAGAGCAGATAACGGAGTTTCAATATCGCGACTCATTGAAGTATTGTTAGCACTGTGTGAATGACTCGGTGGAGCTGGACGGGCAAATGGATTACCAGGACCAGTAGCACCGGCTGACAACAAAGCATTGTTTGATGGGGAAGGAGGGGGAAGGACTACACTTTTACCCGTCTTTGTTGTTGCGGTAGTTCTTGTTCCAGCTGGACGTGCTGCGGCATCAAGTGATGATTCACTAGCAGATGCTTCAGCATCCGAGCCACCCTCATGAGGTATATGAACCTTCAATCGAGGTCTTTTGGCTTCGGAATCAGATTCTGTAACGTTACGGGATTCAACAATTGTGACCTGTTTCTTGGTTCGGTGCGGTGTAGCGTTGCTATTGGGTCGATTAAGGTCAGGATTAGCAAGTCGAGCCTTTTTTGGTAGAGGCTTGACCTTGTTTGGTGATGGTTTGGGAAGCATACTCTCCTCTCTCTTCGACGACACGGCATCTACAGATTGTGGACGTGCTATCTCTAAACGATGAGGGAATTCAACAGTAGTAGAATCTGGAGAGGCAGGCTGAACCCAATGCTGAGCAAGTAATGATCTACTATCCTCAATAGGCGTAAAAATACTATTCGGTCTATTTGATCCGTGCATGTTCTTTGTCTGAAGACTTGGTGGACTTAAATAACTGTCGTCTGGAGATGGTGATGATTTGATGACACGATGCGGCTCATTGGAATGGACCATCGAGTTGCGAGGAGAATGGTTTGGTCCATAGTGAGAAGGAACTGTAATGGGATGTGACAATGAATGTCTTCGATCCTCAGAATATCCACTGGCAGAAAGTAATAAAGCATGAGAAGGAGCAGACAATGGTGGAGTATACTGCTGCATAGGGGGACCATAACTGTATTGAGGACTTGTCGAGTAAGAGTAATTGCCAGAAGCCATTTGTTGTACTTGAGGCATATATTGTGGAGGTGCCAAGTTTGAAGGTCGTCTAGGTGTACTTCTTCCCATTTTACCCATTTGTGGTGAATATGCAGAGTTGATTGCGGGAGATGATGATGCCGCCGGTGTGGCCGATCTCATGACTCCCATTCTTGCTCCCTTGAAATGTGCAGATCCTCCTTCGATTGCCGAGTAATTACCAGGAGCAGGAGTTCCAAGACGATCGTCATCATCTTCGTCCTCATCGTCCATTCCATTAGCAAAATCCGCCGGGCCCTTCTGTTCGTGAGCCGCGCCGTACTGGATCTTGCGTCAGAAAAATCTTCTCAATGGCTTTTTTTATTCAAAATGAACTTACATAATGAAATTTATTTATTGTCTCGTGAATATCATCAGACGAGAACTGGTATAATTTCTTGTTGTGTCCGAATATTATTACTGCCACATCGACCGAGCATAACACGCTTAATTCATGCGCCTTTTTGAATAGACCGCTTTTTCGCTTGAGAAAAGTTCTGCAAAGGATTCAAGTCAGCTGGCTGCAAATATGTAGATTATACAACTCGACACGTACACTGAGCGATTGCGATCTTCCTGAATAGGACGGATATCAATTTTCCTTCTACCCATGTTTGTTCCGAGTGTTCAATACTCTTTGACTTGATAGACAGATATTTAAAAACGCGAAAGCGACCGCGTAAACAATTGTACTTTGAGAAGATCGAACGAAACCTCACCCAAACTGTCGCTGTCAGGTTTTGAGGGTTTGAACGGATGTCAAAAAACGCGAACAACAAAATGTATGTTTTTATTGTTTATATGTATGTAGTTGGAAGAAAGTTGAAGATAGATACTATTCTTAGAAAAAAAACGAACAGCGGCGAAGTATACTTCTTAAAGGAATTTGGAAAGCGTAAACGCATTTGGTGCCACAAAAAGACATGAACGAAAGGAACGGTTGAAATGCGGGGCCGGTGCACAGCAGCACGAGTCGGGATGACCCGGATCGTCGGAAATTTCTTTTATTCGTCGCAAAAATTCTCTGGTAGACCCTTGGAAAGGATTCACTTTTTTATTTTTGGTGGGCTGGGTCAGGAGGCAATATCGCTTGCTCTTTGGTATTGCTGTTTTTGCCTGAAATTATAATTACCACTAATCTATGATCAGAGGCGGGAAAGACGTCTAGGAACCATTATGCCCTATTGAAATGGGCCACTCATATCGAGAAGGTCTTATTTTTATCTCGAGCGCCATGTTTTAATTTTAGCAGGGGCCCTGAAATTCAGGCGTTTCTTTTTCGTTTCTTCCATGTCAAGTCAATTAAAAATCTGATGATCATCTTACCTCCATAGAATTGTTGGTGGTTACTCGATACCCTCGTCATTCTCTTATTTTGCGCCCCGCTGTTATTTTCGTTATTGACATGTATCTGGACATGGACCCTGAAAATGAGTATTGGTGACCAAGTTTCTGACTGAGACTATCTATACAAACAATGGATTAAGACAACAACCGCGTTTTCGATCAAAGCCTTGTTTCTATAAAAATCAGGAATCTCTATCTAGGCATGATCTACAGGATGTGTGTCCAAAAAATGTCTTTGCCTTATAAGAGTAGTGAACCCCTGCCTCAGGTTGAACACGGCACTTCGGGTTGATTTTTTCTAAAATTACCAACATTTTGCGGCGGCGCCACAATTTAAATGAATTGGTGGTACCAATCAATTTGACAGATTGGGGTTTTGCACGAGCATAAATTATGATACATACTGTAGCTATATTTCACCCATAAAATGATGAACTACAGGAAAGTCATGACTCGTTCGAAAGATACTCCAACTTAGGTCCCACGTCCGTATTAGTATTATTTTATTACGTACGAGAATTTAGTAGAAGTAAATCTACGGTACATACTTCCAATTTGCCTTTATTATCGTGCCTTGTGAAGCATTATTATTATACCAACATGTCCGTCACGAAATAAAGAGTTTATGAAAACATGTTCGTACACAACTATTGTATTCGCAAGCAACAATTGATGCCTTTTTTATGTTGGCATTTCTCATCCTGTACGGTACTACCCAAAAAATATGAGCCAGAGTAATGAATGCTGTGAGTTGATTTGACATGCTAGATTGATCTTCATCGAATGAATGATAGGGCAGCTCCAAGCATATGGTTCGGTCAGCGGCCAAAGATGATAACGTAGGGCTTCAATAATGCCACACATAGTTACTACAGTCATTACCGTGTGGCACGATCTTTGTCATAGAACATAGTTCTTCACATGGCTGTAAGCGACATTTGCTCATTACTATAGCGTCACACTTTTAAGCATGAGAAGAAACTGTCAGTATATGCCCTGAGTAGCTACAGACTTTAAAAGATAGACCTCATCTCATGGACGACGGGGAAGCATGTGCACAGACGAAAACTTACAGTTACAAGGAGATTGCAAAAGACATCTGAAACGTGGGGAAGAACCCGCCAGTGACCCATGCAAATTCGTAGCGTTTTTTTTAATGTTTTTAATTTAGACATGCCTCTGTTTCTCAAAGTGGAGCAACAAAACTTTCGGCCCCTTATTTGACGGTTTATTCGAAGAAACGACGAACTATGGGTTATTTTTGGGAGACGAAATTAAATCTAAAAAGAAAAGAAGATGTATGGTTTGATCATTCTGCCGTATCATTTTGAGATTCTTCGCCGATGTAAAAACGTGCTTGACGACCATAGCAATTATTACTATCCATCCATTTTATCTACAATAGTGTTGTCCTAAAATGTTTCCCTATCTAATACTTACAACTAATGCAGAAATTATGCATGTGCCCCGCCCTCTAGGCTGTCAAATACATATACTTTTTGATAAGGAGACAGAATCTACAAAACATATGGAAGTATTTGGTGTATGATAGTTTGTAGTCGTCTTTCCTCCCCTTTATAAAACTTTGTTCCGGTTTTATGCCATCCCTTCGATTATCAAATGTGATCAAAGCATTTTCCTGATCAAGCAAAGCAAAAAACCCTCTTCGTTTGACTTCAAGCCTTGCCGAAAATTCGCATGAAGCAACTTTGCGGAACCGAAATTACGCTACGCTACTAGAGTGTCTCTGGTTTTTGCTCCTTCTTTGTTCACCTTTACACTCTTTTGTCGACTTCAATTCTTTGGCACCACGCCGATTTTTTCACCTGAAAATTTTTTGTCGTTCTTCCATTGCACACTCGAGTGTAGCGTTACATTCCTTTAATACTTGTTTATTGCTATACATAGGTGAACGATCGTTTTATCGTTCTGCATCACGGATAGTTTCAACTGCAACCCAGTCAAACCATCGCCAGTCTGCTTGACTCCTTAGCAAGAGGACTTCTTTCACGACTACTTATATCAATGCTGTCTATATACACGCTATTTAACGTTAGCTGCTAAAGGCTACAGACTAACAAGTCAACCGACCAACAACATTCGTCCGCGATGCCATTCTTCTCGAGGGTCTTTAAGCATAAAGATCAGTCGTCTAAAAATGAAACCAAGAAAATACCCAAAACCTCAAACACAAGTAGCACCACCACCACCATCACGCCGTTTATACCAACGCTCAAACCAAGATATGCTTCAACCTGGACAAGTACAGAAGTTGTGCTTGAAGAAGTCGACGAATTATTACACATTTGCACAGTCGAATTAAAATCAAGAGCAGATACACTCGACACTCCCTTTCTATTATTACCTTTTCGTCCCGAAAGCGATGGCATATCCGGCCAAACATTTATTCGCAACTTTTTCAAATCGAACAAGGAAGCACAAATGGATTTTAAAGGTGAACTCTTACAACAAGAAGTACGACTTTCCGAATCAGCAGTACTCTGCAGTGTCGTTAAATGGTGTTGGAGTAGAATACCAAAGGGTGTTGTATCATGGTCGGTCTACGAAAGTTTCAAATTAGGCGAGAAAGAGTCTGGAATGGCAATAAATGCGTTTGACGAATTTATAAAATTGGCAGTGGAGTGTGAGGCACGACAGAGAATCATTTATGATTTCCTCGATTTGTTATCGGCAGTAGCAGCACATGCAAAAACAAATGGCATGGGAGGGAGGAAACTCTCTCGCATGGCAGGATGGTGGGCTTTTGAACAAATGGACAAGGCAAAGGGATTTGATCAAGGTTATAGAACTTGGGCTGAGTAAGAACTAGACAACTTCATCATAACTGAACCAATTACTAATATTTACCTAGGGCTGCTGATGCATCGAGCCATATGTTCTTTGCATATCTCCGTTCTCGTGCACCAGACGCAATCAATGGAGTTGCTGGTATTTCAAACCTTCCTAGAGCGCTTCAAACGCTTGTCGCACAAACCGAATATCCACCTCTTACGCCGGAATTGATGCAGAATGCTACATCAAAGGTTGTTATGATTGTTGATGCAGTATCACCGACTCCTTTTGCCTTGTTGAAACGTGCTACACAATTTGATTATCGATCAGAAGATCGCGAACTTCGCATGCTGGCAGAATGTACAAATCCCGAAGATGCATTGACTGACGAATGTAGACGTGTGTTGGACGAAATATCATCCACCAATCACTCACATTCTTCTCGTGCAAAGCGAAGTAATCTTGCAGATGCACGCTCACCAAGCGGTCTACCAACCTTTTCCACAGGCGATGATAGTTGGACTAGATTTCGAGACGAGGGTTTTCAATCAGTGGCCGTGAATTCCAGTCCGCAAATATCTCGAGCTGATTCACCCATGTTGTCACGACGAGACACGCCCCCGCAATCTGGGTTACAAACACGTGCTCAGTCAAGATTGGCTCTCGGCTCAAGACCAACGACACCTTCGTGGGCAGATTATCTTAGTACAGCGTTTAATGAGGACGGGAGGAATCAAAGTTCACCTGCCTTACTTTTGTCACCGGATAAAAGATTACCACCAATCAACCGGGATTCTAAATTTGCAGACTCATTTGACGATGATGATGATAGCAACGTTGATCCAGGCGAACTAGCCAGTATCACCAAATATGATATAGATGATAGCTTCTGGTGGGTATGGATTACGAGTCTTGCTGGAGAGGAGACTGCAACACGTAAATCAGCGTTTGGTAGATGTGCATTGATTGAGACCAAGATTGGTGGAGGTCGATGGATGTTGCTGGAAGAACAGGTCAAGGGCGCAGCTCCAAGTCCAGAGATGGGTGCATATATCGCAGAAAAGAAGTCACGTTTTGGATTTGGCAGAAAGAACAAGACTGTTCGAGCTAGCGTTCCTGAACCGGTTGCCAAAACTCCCTTGAGTAGAGATGGCGAACCTTTACGAACGCCGGCAGCAATTGCAAAGGAAAACATGAGTGATGTCCAACGTGCGAAGATGAGTGCAGCTGCCGCAGCACTCGTGCGCTCGAACAGTAATACGAGTGCATCTACGCAAAGACGTGGAAGACTAGATGATAATGCTTCTACAAAAACTAACAGCGTAATGACATTGGGTTTGACCAAAGAGGCTAATTCTGCCATGCAATGGGCTAATGCTTACGATAAAGATGCTATACGCAAGCAATATCTTGGAGATAATTTTGCTGGCATCGGAATACCACGCGGATCAGCAAGTTTTGTGCCTGCTTCTAACATTAATAGAGCATCTTCAGTCTACGACGATCCAAAAGATATAGAACCGATGCCATATCGTCCATCGCCTCTGGCAGATATAACGTCCATTCCTGAGGATTCTCATATTCGAAACAAGCCGTTGCCTCAAAGTAAAACTCTTCCTTCTATCAACCCGTATCATCTTCCACCCATGATGGAGGAGCAACCGCAAAAAGTAGCGTCTTCAGCTCCTACAACACCAGAGAAAGTCAAGGTAAACAAGGCTCTTCCCAATCCTTCCATGACAAATGACAGGACTCTCACAAAAACTCCCTCTCCACCAATGCAGAAAGCCGTACCTATAACACCGTCACCTCCGACAGTCAAAGTATCACCGTCTGCAAGCGAAAGGATGCGTTCAGCTCAAAGGACTGATTCTGTCTTGCCGGTGACGCCACCAAGAATCAATCTTCCTGATCAACAAGAGGTTGATGAATCCGAACAGCATATACATCCTGCATACAGAAGCCCTTCGGTCAGATCGACCCGCTCGGCTGTCGTTCCCAAGCAAGAGACGACCGTTTCATCGATGGAGCCAACTGCGCCTGTCTTTAAGCCTTCGTCAGTAATTTCTGATCCACAAGCCGAAAGAGAAATTGAAACGCCGCAGCCAGCTGAAAAGGAAATGAAACCCGATTCAAAGGAAAGCAAGAAATTGACAAGATCTCCATCTGAATCTGGAGGTTTGAAGAGAATGTTTAGTAGACGAAAAGACGATGCAAACAAACGTCTTTCTACTAACATGACCTCGCGTCCAGATTTTGAAGTGCAAGACACGACCGTTGTCATTCCTTCACAGGCCATGCTACGAAAGATTCCAAAGCGTGAACAGCAACAAGAACAACAACCAAGACAGGTAGCCCCAACATTGACAAGACCAGATCAAAGGCCAATGGCTTCTGTACGACCAATAAACCAGTCACAAGCTCCAAAATCGTTTAGTCCTCCGGCTCAAATGCAGTCGGCTGAGGTGGTTCAGCCGGTGATTCGACCAGTAGTCCAGCCATCGATCCAACCAGTAATTCAATCGGCTTTTCAACCAGTAGCTCAATCAGTAATTCAATCTAGATTAACCGAGAATCCTGCGATTGTTACTCCAAAACATGATGTCCCGGCCCAGAGTCAAGTGGAACAAAGACAAGTGGAACAAAGACAAGTGGAACAAAGACAAGTGGAACAAGTTTCTACAACCAATATTCATGAAGAGCCAGTCGCGTCTCCAACGAAAGTACCAATACAATCGCAGTCATCACTTCCAATTCAAGATGAACAGCCTTCTAAAGCGAATATTGCATCTCAGGAGGTCTCAAGTAG
>Ga0160427_10002225_pt1 | contig 11774 bp, 13 predicted proteins | sample SolpanmetagenomL_FD_108194 | JGI IMG/M metagenome (GOLD analysis project Ga0160427, IMG submission 108194) | Solar panel surface microbial communities from Lawrence Berkeley National Laboratory, California, USA - L | ecosystem: Engineered > Built environment > Solar panel > Unclassified ...
AAGCTGAGAATACGTTAGTCAAATATAATCTGGGAGTGTTTTAATTTATAAATTTGGTGATACGACTTACTGTGGATGTGTCTTGAAAGCTTCGATATTGTTAGGTATTCCCTCAGAAAGTTCTTTTTCTCTCAAGGATGCTTCTTCTATTTGGTCTCTATCCTGTGATCAAGATTTAGCACCAAAACTGAGGCCTTAGCCTGAGAGAAGACTTACAAGAGGATAACCACGTCGGAATCTCCTTAGGGCTTTCCTCCACCATTTGTCACCATCTGGAACAGCTTCAACACGTAACGTCCTTGTTCGTCCATTATAACTCTTCACATAACGTCTTGTCACATCTTTCGCTTGGCCCTCAGCTTCAAAAGCGACAACATAAGCCATCTCATTTTCCATCGCATCGGCTATGGCTGGCTCGAGTTTGAGTGGATGACCGACTTCGCCTGTAACCAAGGGATCAACAGAAACCCATTCTTGTCTAGCTTCCTCCCAGACTTCAACCCAGTATACTGGCATTCGTGGGTCATGTATACTGATGACTTTGCGTTGTTCTATACATTTGCATAATTAGAACAGATTTTAGATGAGGTGCAAGAACTTTCACGAAGGAAGCTCAACACTAACTCTTTTTCTTAGATGTCTCATCTGAAGAGTCCTCTAGATCATCAGGCTGCATAACCGCCTTCGCCTTACGACCTGGAGTGATAGGTGACTTGGTTGTACCATAGAGACCAGGTCCTCCATAGGCCTTGTTGACATCACCCATAAATCTATTGCGTTTGAGATTGTGCAACTCTAAATCTTCAGCCTCGTCATCACTCGTCCGATAGTCCACAAACTTCTCTGTCTTTGTCGGGGTCTGCGTGATTGGTCCTGTCTTGAATGTATAGTTGAATACTTGAAGGCTTACAACTAGTCTCACAGATAGCCCAATAGCTCTCAGCATTGCGCAAAATAACTGAGCACCTAGATCACGACTCCCCTCTAGATCTTCGGCCGCGTTACGAAAATCATCCAATGCCATAGGTGAATCGCCGTAATCCGGATCTTTTGGTTTTCCATCGGACCAAAGGGCTTTTCTCAAACCAGGCACAGTTTTATGAAACTGCTTTTTGAAGTTATTGGCGACAACTTTAAGTGTAGGTCGAAACAAAGATTTAGGCCCAATAGTTTTAGTCAATAATTCTTGTTTCTTTTTAGTCTCCACTAAAGGGGCTAGTAGTTCCTATGAAGATCAGCCAAAAGAACAAAATTTCGAAAGCAGATATCGTGGAAAACTGACGTGCACTTTCACATCATTACACCAGGCTGACCGCCGTGAGACATGAGATAGCAGACAGAGGAGATGCACTTTGTGTATCTCGAACCGAATCTTCCTTTCTCTAGCTGTTGGTGCGGGCCGTTGGTTTTTGCGTCTTGGCTTTGCATCTTCTGTTTTTGATAAGTTTAGAACGAGTGGCTCTTGTGCTTTTTTAGTGCTTTCTGTAATAGTTTAGATGTTTGTCCTTTAAATGCCTTTGCATAATCCCAAGATAATTCCTCACCAGCTTTGCTCAAATCTATATTCTCCCAGTCTACATCTGCAAATTCATCCTCATCGTCTTCATCGTCGGATTCCTCGATGTGTATTGTTTGTTGGTGCGATTTGGCTGGTACAGAAAGCCCAGCTTTTGAGCCCTCTGCGCTCGCCATCTGTAGTCCAACATTCCCATTTGCTTCTCTTTTCCTCTTCCTATCCGACAGAGGAGAACCTGCCAGCATCGGGCCGGTAGTACCTCTCGAACTTCCTTCTCCATTTCCAATTTGCTGTGCTTTCACCGGTGTTTTCCTAACAAACATTTCCGGCTTCTCCTTATAGGACTCCGCCAACATCTCTCGAAATTCTTCCGGTATATCATTGTTGACCACAGCACTACGGCTCGATCTACTTGTTTGCTGTATTCGATCTGATGCAGGTATATATGTACCTTTTGCGCGGCCAATTCTTACTCTTGCGTCTCTTGACGATGTTGCTTCAGAATCCGACGAGAGGTTGATGATGTCATGAACCCGGACGGACTCGAGCTCTTGATTGCTAGAGGCAGCTTTTTCATTGAATTTAGAATTTCTGCTAGGAGTTTTTACAGGTTTTCGTACCATGATTCCCGATGCCCTTTTTCTTGTTGCAAAATTGAGATGACAAAAGATGAGGCTTGATGTTGAGGTTGGCGCTGGTGTTGATGGGTATTATGTCATGAACTTGGCTGCTAGTGAGATTGATTGATGATGTGGGTGGCTTTCCGCGGTGTGACGCGATGTTGAGTCACGACAAATACACCATTCCACGTGCTGCTGCTGATCGACTTGACATCAAACATGTCAAACATTCACATTCACATTCTTCTTCTTTGCTTTGTTTCTTGCAATCAGTCTTGAAATCATCTGGTTAAAATATTATGTGTCTTTGGTTTTTAGATACAGACATTTGTAACTTCAGGTGCTCGAGTCGTCGTTTCATGGCTTATCTCTGTATTTGTGTTTTCTCAAGTTCAAACGTTATTTCAATCTTGGGCCATTTTCATGTTCATGACAATAAGGACACGAGCAAAGGTGATAATAGTAGTGATCTAGATGATACTTTTGAGATCACTTGTGTTCTATGTGATGAGTAAGAATTTCTTATAAAGAGGTGGCTCGAATTGATACCATGTAAGGTTCAATTTCTACCAGAGTGTAAAGTTACACCAGGAATTATGCATTGAAAAATGCTGGTACAGGAATACACAAGCATACTTAGGACATCCATCAATCAGGTAGACTTCCAATCTCCTGGCAAATTGCCAATTCAATGCAATCAGAATCTATCCGCTAATTGGGTACACTAGTCCATCCACAGTTTCCAACACTTTACGAATCTGAAAACTGACGAGTTTGCCCAGAATTTCCCTCTCCATAGTCAAAGTCTCTCGTGAGCGAGCAAAATTGAAAATGTTGAGCCTTTGTTGAGTACTTGTGAGATCCATAGGATCTTCAGCCAAACCAATGATGTGTAGCCAAAGATGTGCTGGGAGCTTCATTGGTAGATCATGTTCTTTGGTAAACTCTGGCATGCATATGTTTGGAGAATTGCCATTCTTTGAGTGTTCAATCTCTCTTAGGAACCGAGCACGAGGTGATATTTGGGTTTGATTGATCGACGCAGTTGGCGAACTTCCTAGGTCCGTCATTGGTGTTGAGAAAATTGATGAAATACCCGAGGAGTCGGCGTTGAGAGATTTCGCGGGCGTTTGTGGACTGGGTAATGGAGGGAATTCTTCTACCGGGGAGGACTCGTCGGTACACTTTGTATTGTGTTCCTCCAATGTCAACAAAGCGAGTGATCTTGGCCCATGTACCAATGCTGTCTGACCTAAGGATCTTTAGTACTGCCTGTGGTGCGTATTATTACAACGATGAACGGGATGTTTTACTCACTGTTTTCATTTAGATTGCTACGGCTAAGCCTTTTGCTACTATGGATGCGTGTGATAAAACTTCTGAAGAAATCCTGCTTATCAACACCTTCCAACGGGCCGTCATAATCAAAAAATATTGCACGCGAAAGCGCAATCATACGAAGGATAACATTCCACAGAAGAACGGCTTGAGGTCCAATCTCGCGAAGTATATTTCCTTGGATTTTGATATTGGCTCGGTCTAATTCATTCTGGAGACTTGATGGTGTGTGAGAGCTCACATCATAAATGGGTGGCGGTGCTTCAGGATCACACAGTATGTTGATTGTATCTCTTGGTGGTCCATACATAGACCAAGGCCAGAAGACGTTCTCAGTCGAATCGCTTGTCTTCTTTTTGTCACTGGTTCTTAGAGATTTGGCTGAAGCGAAGCAACACTCATCAAGTTCACTCCAGCCCCTCAAACCCTCTGCAATCGCCAAAGCCTTTAGACCGTGAGGTGATAATCCAGCATTAGAGGTCCAGATTATGCCTTTACATTCTCGATCAGTATGGTACTTCTGAAGTAGTATCTGTTTGATCTGATCTTTGAAAGCCGGAAAGTGAGGCAAAATTTCCCAGGGCTTTGCGTGAAAAGGTAACAAAGCTGAAAGCCACAATGCTGATCCGTCCGTGATTTCAGTGTTTGTTAAAATTATGTATGGAACAGATCGTAGTCCCTTAATGCTTGGCGATCGTTTGTCGTTAATATCATGATCCTCAAAACTCTCATCTTGGTCGTTGGTATTAGCCCCACTTGCTTTACCTGCCTAAGATTAGCAAGAGTTGTCTTACGCGTTGTAAAAAAACATACGACTACCAGTCTTTGCTAGGGAGTTATGTGATAAGACTTGTTTCAATCCCGATACACTACCTCTTTTATGTTTACCGTTTCTGCTTTTGGGATTCTCCAAATTCTCTTGTTTATCGATATTATTGTGATATTCTTCCTCATCGTAATCACTATTGTTTGAGGCTGCAGAAGTCGAACGATCTTGACTTGGTAGTATTATAGGAGGTTGAGAGGAGTATACACTGAGAAAGACTTCCATAGCTTTGTCCCTCAGCGGATTGGTTGACAGGTCCATTCTTCTGAGACAGCGTGAGTTCTCAAAACTCTGGAGAAACATCTTCCATATTTTAGCATCCTCTCCTGTGGCTACCGTGATATTATTTTTTGACAGATCCAAGTCTTTGAGACCTGGTTGGCTTTTGATGACTGCTGACAGTGGTCGTAGACTTGCTGTGGTGAGAGCATTGCCACTAAGATTGAGCTCTTCAAGATGGATCGCACCAACTTGAATAGCCTCTATTAGTGCTTCACAGACAAGAGCGAATCCGTCGTCATCTAGATTTTTGCCCTGGAGGATGAGTTCTAGGCTAGAGTCTTTGGCTGTGATCTGATTTTTCGCATTGGAGATTCGTTTCATGATATCTTTTTGGACCAGCATGCCCATCTTGACGCCAGACGTCCGTCTCTAAATACTCATTAGACATGTTCGTGTTCTAAAAACATAAACTGTGATCGTGGTAGTACTCACACCAGCATAACTTAGTTTTGTCATTTTATCGACTGGACTAGGTTCAATTTAATTCTGCTAGAGCTGAAGAATAGATTAGTCATGTATGCTTCATGTTTAAATCGATGAAGAGGAGAAACAAGATAAAGATTAGATTTATATATAAAATCATTCTTCTTAAAGGGGATTCTTGAAGACTTATGATCTGACAGATATTTCTCTTGGCTTGTTGTTTCGTTGTCTAGACTGTGCTGAAATCATCAAGGAGGGAAAGAGTGAATGGAGAGTGTGTTTGATGTAAAAGAAGGACAGTGTTTTGACCGATGATGGATGCAGAAAATGAATAAGGGACATGAGTGTTGAGTGTGGTTGTTTGTTTGACGGACACTTGCATTTAATGTGCGTGCATGTGTGTGCGCGTGTGTTTCTTTGGCAACATCTCATGTGTGATTCAACTATTAAAAAATAACATAGTATACCACGTCTCGACCAAATCGAGTAAGGCTACAAGTTTGAAGGAGTTTTCATTTTTCAAAATTGAAGAAGTTCATTCTACCATTCTAGAGATGCGTTCTTTTGTATCTACAATCCCCCATTGCTCAATCTTTCAGATCATGTACAGCACGGGTATACCGGCATGGATCCCATGTTGTCTACCCGCTTTCACCTGAAACACGCTGTAGCTCTTGTTGATTGTTTGACCGGGTGAGCAAACAAGCGACCTTGTACCTCAAAATATCACAAGCAAACAACAAGCATGTCTGCGCGGCGATAAAGTCACGTGAGCAAGTCAATGATATCAGTCGATACTAAGTATTTCTCGACCACTATTAGAGAGATGTCAATATTCAAATTACACGATGAGTTCCTTCAATTCAGCAAAAAAGATTCTCGAAATGAGGTCTACTATGTTTGTTAGACCCTCCAAGTCTACTGTACATAGACTTGTTAAGAGGACCCTGAGCAGAGGATTCCAAACATCTTTAATCAAGAGGAACTCCACTACTGCTACTCCAACCGAGAGCAATGCGCTCGCGCACGTCCTTGCCAAAGCAATTGAGGTACATATATACAAAAAAATCCTTCCATCTAGAAAAGATATGTAGGAAAAGTTTATTAACATGAATGTTGAAATCAAAAGCAAAAAGGCCCTATTACAATCGCTCAATATATGCGACAATGCCTGACATCACCCGATGGTGGATATTACACTACCTCAGATGACCCATTTGGTAAAAAAGGCGATTTTATAACTGCTCCAGAAATATCCCAGCTCTTTGGAGAGATGGTAGGTATTTGGATGGTTTCTGAGTTTATGGTACAAAGTACTATGGGAGGACCTCGTGTGGAAAATGTCAATCTGATTGAGCTCGGACCTGGAAGAGGCACTTTAATGGAGGATATATTGAGAGTTGGTGAATACTCTTAAATCCGTATCATATACCACAGTGTTGACATGCCTTCCGATATGTGGTAGACAATCAAACCATTCAAGTTTTTGGATAGAACAGTGAGGAAGATATGCTTAGTCGAAGCAAGCCCAACCTTACGCGAGATACAATGTCGTAGACTTTGTGGAGAAAGGGCCGTCCTGCAAAAGACTGCAACTGGGTGGACGTGTATGAGCTTATTTGGGCATATACCTGTCGAATGGTACGAAGACTTGAAATTGGTTCCTCAAGGTACAGTCACTGACAATCTCAAATTCTCAAGTTGCTTCTGTATTAACATGGAATCAAGATCCCAAGACTGCACCATTCTTTGTTGCTCACGAGTTTTTCGATGCGCTTCCGATCCACGCATTTCAATCTACTCCTGCAGGTTGGCGGGAGCTATTGGTAGATGTTGAAAAATCCAAATCCAATCTCATTTTACCATCCAACTCACAAATCACAAACATTGCAAATCAACCGGTATCTGGTGCTACACATTTTGGATCAGAACCAACATTTAAACTCTCATTGGCCAAAAGACCAACTGCGCATTCATTGTTGGTCTCGAAATTTGAGAGATACTCACATAAATCGAAAGAGGATTGGAACATTGAAGTCTCATTTGAATCTCTAGACATTACCGAGGATATCAGCAGACGAATAGCGGATTCGAAGCAAGGCGCAGCCTTAATCATCGACTACGGACCCGCTGATACCATTCCCATGAACTCTTTGAGGGGCATCAAATCTCATAGACGTCACTCGCCGTTTGAGAAACCTGGCAAGGTTGATTTGTCAGTAGATGTTGATTTTATCGGATTAGTCCATGCTGCATTAAACGCAACAGAGGGTGTTGAAGTTCATGGCCCAGAAGAGCAGGGCGGATTTCTGCTCAACATAGGAATGAAGGAAAGATTGAACGTGCTTGCTAGAAAAGCACCGGATGATGGAAAGAGGGCGATATTGCAGAGTGGTTATGAGCGGTTGATTGATAGAGGCGCAACAGGAATGGGACGTATATACAAAGCGATGGCAATAATACCAGAGGCTGGAGGAAGACGACCGATTGGATTTGGAGGTAGCGTACCTATGTAATCTTTAGTTTTAGAATTTTTAGAGGATCTCTATGGAAGCGACGTAGATACAAAGTCCACATCAATCATTATTCTTGTAACCACATTTGGCTGTTGATTCATACCACTCACCTTTTTAATTTCTGGCTGACACCATTACGGCTTACATTGTTTTATAACGTTATATATAAAACTGCTTAATATGCATGTAAGGCGTTGCCCTTTGTGTATGCTAATGCAGTTACACTAAAAGACTATTTTGAAAGAGATATGTTGGAGAATCGATCGGACATTGATTAATCACCAAGTAAGTAACAGAGTGACAATGCATAGCATATATATATGTGGTTAGAGTTAAAAACGATCGCTACTAACTTCATATATAATCATTATTACCGGCATATATACATACGTATACTGCTCAATCTTCTTATAGATTTAACATATTTGAGTCGGCAAACTTTTTTAAATGCAAAATGCAAGGAGGATCAGCATAGATCTATAGACACTTGACTACCAGATTACAATTTTAGAGGAATAAGGCTATAAGGTTGCAGTCTTGAGGCCAACCCATGGATGTCTCAAAGCCATCAACAAAAATGCATGGTCACCCCTTTTTGTCTTTAATTCTAAGGACCCTTTTTTCAAAAAAATAAAAAATTAACCAAGTTAGTTTCTAGAAGTAAATAAGTCAACGCTAAATCTAAAGAGCCCCCACCGTCAAAATTTCGCCGAAACGCGCATAATGGCTGGAATGAGCATGTGCACCCGGAAGAATTTTTTGACGTGGGATGGGTGAGCAGAAGAAAGAAAAAAAAGAAGATCCAATTGATCCAAGGATGTTTCATCATCATTCTGTCATTTCCCTGTTCTCCTGCTTTTGTTACCGCACATGTACATCCATGCATTCATTCATTCAGTCAGTACACAACGTGGTATTATTATTGTAGCACTTTTTAAATCTTCCCAAAAGAAACCCCCCAAATCCATGGGATGCAACCAACCAGTCAATTCCAAACCCCCCCCATCAAAACCCTGCAGTCACTTATCCGTATGGTACTTGTTATTGCCGCCAGTTACTATTGGCTGCCCGTTGCATATCATCATCTACGTTGATCAAGATGGACAGGAAGAAGGAAAAGAAAAGAAAAGAAAAGAAAAGAAAAAAGCGCATGCATCTAAACGACGTAAGCTGGGATGGCTAAGTAAGTACTCAAATAGCCTTGTTTTAATTTGCTCTTTTGTGGCAGCTAGTGATGGACAGACAGATGATAAGGATGACGGCCACAATAGCAACAAACCTATTCACTCACTCACTCACTGCTCAAATTCTTTTCCCTTCTTACATCAGACGGCATGGATCACACTATTGTTGTACATTCGTTATCTTACCTGCTTTTCTTCCTACTCACTTCATCTTGAGCACAAGCCAGTTAATATTGGTCAATAGATCTCTCTCTACACTTACAACCTCTACTCGACCACACTCGCAGAATCCTTATTGAAGGGAAAAAAACAGCAAAAATCAGAGAGTACGACATCTATAACAGAGCTTAGCCTATTTGGCACCTGTCACCATAGAGACAAAAAATTGCTGGCAGGACCACTTTTCCTCCGATATGGTTGACCACTCCGAAAATACTTCCCAAGCATGGAGCAGTTATCTTTCGACACCCTTTACAGCATTCTTACAACAGGATGATACCGCAAGTAGTCTCTTATCCTGGGCTTTTTGGAACCTCGTAGCGACATATGCCTCACGGCATGTTGAACAGCTTACACAATCTCACTTCCCAATCTGTCTCTTCGCTTGGCAGTTATTCTTCACTACGATAAGCACACAATGCATTCAGTTATTATCAATAGGGTCGAGAAAGTCTGCAACAAGCTTAGATTGGGTCATCTACTGGCGGTACATTGCACGTACAGCTGTTGCCTTCACAGTTAGTATTGTGCTGATAACGGGTGTGGAATTGTATGGGTATGAGGTGCCTTTTGATTTCTTATCAGCATATACTGCACTCGTCATTGTCTACGCTCGAAGTCTTTTCCGAATGCCAACTGGTGACCGACATGGATTGCTTTTGTTATTGGTCGGAACTGCTCTGGCTTTAACTACTTTTGGTGGAGGAGATCAGTTCCTGGAGCTTGCTAGGAGTTCCAAAAGTTTACTTCAAGATGGGGTTGTTGTTCAAGTCCTTTCAGGCACACTTGTTGCGTGTATCGCGATACTGGTGGATTCAACACTCTTCCTTTGGCTCGAGGAGGCTTTGCATGGCACCAATATTAGGATCGATTCGTTTACGTTACTTTCCAAACTGGCACCTTTGTGCTTCGTCTTGACAAGTTTGGCATCCATTGTTTTGGGAGAACGGCTATCATGGTCAGCTTTCGACATTTCCGCCGTCCTTCCGCTGCTCATTGTTGGCATCGCTGGCGCTATGAGGCTGCACAGTATTTTCCGTTTGATCACTCTGACCAATGCAACCAGCTTCGCCCTTGCAAATTCCTTTATTGTTAGATTCATAGGCCTTACTTTTTGCGTTATCGATGGTACTGCGACAGGGTTTTTGAGCCCGGTCGGGCTAATTCTTGGGTTTCTCGGTACTGTAAAGTACTTTGAATCATTTAATGGGCCACAGGAGTTTGAACTATTGGATTCGGATGGTGAACACGACGAGGAGCGTCAAAGTGGGGAACACTTTACAAAAGACAAACGGGACACTACGATCCATAAACGATCCAATTGGATATACTTAGCTGGAATGTTTGTCATATCGCTCCTCGTCTTGATGTCTCAAAGCAAGCCTGTCATAGATTCAAGGATTCAAATTCCATTCCACAACCATGGAAGTAACAACATCCTCGCTACAGGTTCTTCTGTACCACTCAATATGACAAAAGTTGGAGTTATGCTAGAAACACGAGACATGCCAGAACTTGCGCCTCTAATCCAAGTTTTTCTCAATGTAGTTCCTCAGGACTGGCCTTTTGTCATCTGGTGTTCTAAGGAAAATTACGACAGTCTTCGCCTTTCAACATTTCTCAACAAGGACCTTTCTAGCGGCCGTCTAAATCTGACTATTCTCCCGGATTTTGTCGACGTACACAATGCAGAGTATCTCTCGCGCTTCCTAACTAAACCATGGTTTTACGAACAATATCATCCTTCCGCAGAATGGATGCTCTTCTTCCAATCCGATGCAGCTTTGTGCGCACAGTCTGAACAGTCTGTCGACGATTGGTTGGGTTACGAATGGGTCGGCGCACCCGTCTGGTGGAAGAAGGAGAACCGTGGAGGAAATGGTGGACTTAGTATACGAAAAATCAGTACCATGTTGAAAGTCACAAAAGATGCAAAGTATGTTCGAAAAAATGACGCGGAGGCAGAGGATATGTGGTTTAGACAGGCGATTGAGAAGGGTATACCTGATGCGAAGTGGCCTGAGAAGGATCAAGAGCTATTTAGTATTGATCCGTCGATACCGTGGAGTGATGCTGAGGAGCGATGGCGGCCTTTAGGTGTTCACCGGGGTGGTGGTACTGATGGTGGTGGCATTCTCTGGCACAATGAAACTATGTTGAACCGGTTGGCTGAGTGGTGTCCTGAAGCAAAGCTGCTGCATTGATGGTTTTTGGTATATTTTTACATCACCTTTTCCTCTTTTTTTTTGTTTATTCATTCTCATGTCTGGGCTGGCTTGGGATGGTGTTACAACAAGGGCGTTTTCTGTAACCTTGCGCGGCGTTCAGCATACCTGTTTTTTTGTCGTTTTGTCATGTCTTGTGCTGAGATATGGTTAGGTCACATCCCATATTCTCATTCTTTCACCATTTTTGATAGGCGTTTACATGTTGTATAGACGAGCGTTCATTTCCTCCCCCCTTTTCTTAATTTTCCCATATCTAGATCAAACATAGACAGCATATAGAACAGTCACAGCATTTGTGTCACATAGGTATATGAAGAATCTTTTGTCACAAAAAATGGGTATTTGACTTTTTTTTAATTTAAAACCATGCTGAATTCTGCGCCAAAACCTTTTGAATATTATCTGACAATATCCTGTTGCTTTTGTTATTACTGTTGCTATGATAGAGCGTTTCAATTGGAATTGTGTTTATCACATCTTGATATTCTAGGGCTGCAGGGGTACGAATACTTTGCTGTTGTCGTTGTTGTTGTTGTTGTTGTTGTTGTTGTTGTTGTTGTTGTTGTTGTTGTTGTTGTTGTTGTTGTTGTTGTTGTTGCTGCTGCTTTTGTCTTTGATTATT
>Ga0160427_10002227_pt1 | contig 11772 bp, 18 predicted proteins | sample SolpanmetagenomL_FD_108194 | JGI IMG/M metagenome (GOLD analysis project Ga0160427, IMG submission 108194) | Solar panel surface microbial communities from Lawrence Berkeley National Laboratory, California, USA - L | ecosystem: Engineered > Built environment > Solar panel > Unclassified ...
GAGCAGCTTCTCGATCGCTTCCATCCCTTGCGCCCGAGCCTTTGCTTCAGATGCAGCCGCACGATCGATGCGCCGAACCAACTTACCATGTTGCCTGATGGCCCACCGCCAAACCCCTTCGGCCTGGGGGTTCGGCTCGACATCAAGAGTGTAGGGATAGGTGCCGCTCGTTTCGATCATATCGGAGACATGCCAACGCACCCGCCGTACTACACCCAGTTCACGGTGCTCCAGAACGCCTCAGGGCGGCCTGTCGTCCATCTAGGAGCCCAGGATCTCGTGATAACACGCTCAGGCCAGCCAGCGGCGCGCTAATGCCGTTCTGTGTGGTCCGCATCGACGGTCATATCGACATGGGCCTCGATTGCGGCTGAATGGCCTCAGCAGCCCTTACAGACGCTGCCCATCGAACTCTTCATTCTCGCATCCCACGCTTTATCGCGTGCCTCGGTAGCCTTCCTGTCCTTTTCCATTTCCTCGGGGGTCTTCCGTGTAACCGCCGTCTCAGGGGACGATCCCGCTGGGCTAGGGGGCGCGGAGGAGGCCGTGGGTTGCCGGTGCGCAGGAGAGGCGGCCACGAGGAGAGTGAGTGCTAACAGGGCTGTCATCGAGCGGAACATCGGCACGCCTTTTAGTGAGCATGAAGCCAGCCATCATGCCCTCGGTGCTCGGGTTATGTCATCGTCATTTGCGTTCAGGCCGTTCGCGCGAAGGGCTCAGCAGCCGTTACAGATCGGCTTAGCAGCGGCTTGGCCCGCTTTCACGAGGCGATCCATGTTGGCTGGGCTGCTGTGATTGTCGGTGCCCCGCCTAGAAGCGCGGTCACTTGAGTTGTCTAAGCTCGCCGTACTGTCCGGCTCGGGCGTAGCCGCTCGCCGAGCAGCCATCTGAGCACGGCTGTTCGCGAGGCCAGCCTGATCCGCGCCTGCGCTCGTTGTCCGCCGAAGCTCCGTGCTGGGATCGACAGCCGAGCCATACCGGCCGGACGGCCGCGCGAGCAGGGTACCGGGAATAACGACATCAGGGATTTTGCCGATGGGCCTTGCGGGCGGGAGCGAGACATACCGCTCGGGTGCTCTGATCAACTGGGAGCATCCACCCATCAGCGCGGAAAGCGAGCAGAGGACGACCATTCGTTTCAGAACCACGCTCAACCCCCTTGGTGCCGAATGTGATGCGCAATCTTCGCTGTTAGCTAAGCATTAACTACTTAGAGGGGCCGGAGGGTTCCTTCCTTTGGAGACCGCATGGGAGCGGGTGAGGCGCACGCCTTTTCAACCACCAGGCCTCAGCTTGCCGACAAATCGGCATCAACCCACCACGCCAAGTGAATAGGAGTGGACCCACACGAACACACATGGACTATACTATTATAACATTTGCTCGACAGGGTTTTTTATAGTAAATTTGCCAGATCATCTCCAGGATCTGGCAGAATGGCTTTCTCGGGTGTTCTTGTAACGTGTGCTTTCGCGGGTGGCATCTCACGCTATGTCGAGCCCGCGTTCTCAAACACCATTGCGCTGTCTGCTCGCCTTGCGTGGTCCGAGAAAATGACGGCTGGCGGCACAACGACAAACACAGCCGTGGTTGGAACTGCCGGACAGGAAGGTCAGCCGACGTTCGAGATCGCGAACAGTACAAGCTCCGACGTTCTAGTGTCCTACGGCGCAGCTCCTGATGCCGTGAATGGCCCGCTCATTCTCGTTCGCGCGGGCGAGACACGAAATGTCTTCTGCAAGCCTGGTGACAAGCTCGCATGGGCTCTCGCATGAGCCAGCACGCTCCCCGGCAGCGCTCTCGCGTCACGAACGGCACGACGCTCTTCGTCGTGGACGATGCGGACGGACGCGGCCCTGAGGCTCGACGCTTTAGGGACATCCTGAGCGCGGTCGCCTCGGACATCTCGGGCGGTGGCGATCTCTCTGAGGTACAGCGCCAGTTGGCTCGACGCTTCGCCGCCCTCGCCCTCAGCCTGGAGCTGCTGGAGGCCGCGATGGTCTCGGGTCAGGACGTCGATCTCGACCTATTCGGACGCCTCTCGGGCCAGCTCAACCGCCTCGCAAACACTCTTGGCCTGCGCCGCGTCGCGCGGGACGTTACCCCAGATCTCGCGACCTACGCGGCATCCCACTCCAGGCGGGAGGCCATCGTTCGATGAAGCGCCTCTTCAGCATGCGGCAGGCCCTGGAGGACAAGAACCTCTTCGCCAGCATCCTCGACGGGGATAGCTGGATGGCGCACCGCGTGCTGCTCATCGCCAGCCAGGGCGAGGCCCTGACGCCTGCTGAGCGAGAGGTGTTCCGGCGACTTACCTGCCGCGAGCGCGAGCCTGACGAGCCTGTGCATGAGCTTTGGGAGATCGTTGGGCGCCGAGGCGGCAAGACCCGGGCCTGTGCGGTAGCCTCCTCCTACTTCGCTGCCCTGTGCGACTTCACCGACGTGCTGGCACCTGGCGAGCGCGGGGTGATCCCGATCATGGCGGCGACGCAGGTGCAGGCCCGCAAGGCGCTGTCCTACCTCTCCGGGATCTTCGATCCCCGTACCGGGCCGCCCCTGCTGCGCAAGCTGCGCACGGGCGAGACCGCCGACAGCATCAGCCTGTCGACCCGCGTTGATATCGAGGTGCGGCCGGCATCCTGGCGCACTATTCGCGGCATCACCGCCGTCGCCGCGATTGCAGACGAGGTGGCTTACTGGCGCTCCGACTACTCGGCCAACCCGGACAAGGAAATCCTGGACGCTGTGCGCCCTGCCCTGGCGACGACCGGCGGCCCCCTGATCGTCATCAGCAGCCCCTACGCGCGCAAGGGCGAGGTGTTCGACGCATTCCAGCGGCACTACGGCCCCGAAGGCGATCCGACCGTGCTGGTAGCCAAGGCCGCCTCGCGCGTGATGAACCCGAGCCTGTCCGAGCGCTTCGTGGCCCGGCAGTACGAGCGGGACCCCGCCGCCGCCTCTGCCGAGTTCGGCGCCGAGTTTCGCTCCGATGTCGAGGCGTTCGTCACGCTGGAGGCTGTGCAAGCCTGCCTGCTGGATGGCTGCCTTCAGGAGCGCAGCCCGTCCCCTGGCACTCGCTACACCGCCTTCGTGGACCCGTCCGGTGGCGGTGCTGACTCCATGACGCTCGCGATCTCGCATCGGGACGGCGACATCATCGTCCTTGACGCTGTGCGTGAGGAGTACCCCGGTGCGAACCCGGATGCAGTGGTGGAGCGCTTCTGCGCCCTCCTGAAGACCTATGGCATCCGATCGGTGACGGGCGACCGCTATGCCGGCTCATGGGTCCCGGAGCGCTTTCGGCAGCACGGCGTCACCTATGTCGCGTCCGAGCTAAGCAAGTCCGATATCTACCGCGACTTTCTGCCGGTCCTGAACAGCCAGCGGGTGCGGCTCCTCAACGTGGCGAAGCTGGAAAAGCAACTCGTCTCCCTGGAGCGTCGGACCTCACGCGGCACGGGTCGGGACATCATCGATCACCCGCAGATGAAGGGCGCGCACGACGATGTGGCGAACGCCGTCGCCGGCGCCGTCATCCACGCCGAGAGCGCGTCCAAGCCCCTGATCGTCACGGCCGCCCAAGCTGCCGCTTTCCGCGTGCCTCGCCACGGCCGCCACGCCCCCATCCCCTATTGATGAAGGAGAACGTCATGACACCCAAGACCATGGAAAGCATCATCGAGTTATGCACGCCGAAGCTGTCCGAAGAGGACGTGCTGAAGCTGGACGCGATGCTGGCCAAGCTCGTGCCGCCGAAGGCGATGGCGGCCGACGCCGCGATCAAGCGCCGGCAGATGCTCGCCCTCGACAGCCGCGCGCGCGGCCCGGTCGCGCACGGCATGCGAGGGGCCGCTCTCTCGGTGACGGAGAAGCTGGCGCTGGACAGCCGAGCGCGACGGGCGGGTAAACAGCCTGAGCGAAGTCCCGCCGCGCAGGAAACCTTCGAGAAGATGTTTCCGAACAGTGGGCGGCTGAACTGATGGGCCGCCCTGCACTCAAGCACGAGGCGCCGCGCGATCCGCTGCGCGCCGCCCTTGCAAACGCCATCGCGGCGCTTGCATCCAAGCGCGCCGAACGCGACGCCGTTCAGGCCGCCTATGATCGAGCGAGCGACATCGTAACCGACAGTTACGGAGCGCTTGAGGCGGCGGAAGCCGAGATCCGGCATGCTGGCGCCCATCACCGCGACGAGATCGTGGCCAGCGTCATGCGTGGTGATGCCAAGCCGGGCAACAGCCGGCGCGAGGAAGCCGAACGCCGCAAAGCCGACATTGAGGAGCGCACTGCCTCTGCGCGAGCAGCCCGCGACACCCTCAAGGCTGCTCTCCAGGTCGAGAACGAGCGTCTACGGATGGCAGAAAGTGATGTTCGTGAATGCCGCGACGCCATCGTCTTTCAGGGGCTACCAGCGCTGGTGCATGCCGCCGCTGACCTCCGGCAGCGGTTCAAGGCGGCTGCGCTCTTGGCGCTCTTCGTTCGGAAGATGCAGCCCTATCACCTATCTGCGGACGACCCCCGCCGTGCCCTCGGCGATGCCGCTGACCACGTGACAGGGCCGGTGTTCCTCGCGGAGGGCGGTACGGTTCCTGACGCCGCCTATGCGGCTTGGGAGGCCGTCGTTGAAAGCCTCCTCACCGATCCCGATGCGCCACTTCCGGGCGAACCTCTGCCCCTATCGAACGCCGCGTGATGCTGCCCCGGTCAGCGGACCCGGATCATCAGCACACGTAGCCAGCACGGCGGCCCCCCTGCCGTGTCGCGCCAAGTCCCAGAGTGGCGTGCCTCAAATAACCAGGACAGGCGGCGCGGTGTTCATGAGGCGCTGGTGGCCGCCACCTTTTGGAGTGCGGGATATGAGTGAGGTCACGCGATTGCCGATCCGGCGCCGAGGCGCCTTTGAGATCGAGAACGAGATCCATCATGCTCGCGTCGGCCTGGTGGACGTGATTGTCGCGCGGATCGTCACGACCCATGGTCCGGAAACCTGGGGCATCCTCCTGCGCTCGCCGGGCGAGCCGGACGCCATGCCTTGCAGCATTCAGGATCTTGGACACGAGGGGTTCGGTCAGGCTGTCGGCGACCTGGCCAACACGGTTGAGGCAACCCTGCGCCAAGCTTTGATCCGTGCGATCGCACTCTGTGCCGATGGTTCACCGACAGGTGCGGCCTGATGGCTGCCGAAAAGGACATGACGCCGGCTCTGCGTAAGGTGCTCGGGGTGCTGGCCAACAGCAAGGTGCTGGTGGGCATCCCGGCCGAAGGCGCATCACGATCCGAAGGCGGGATCAATAACGCTGCCCTCGGCTACCTGTTCGAGCACGGAGCGCCTGAGACCAACATGCCGCCCCGCCCTTGGCTTGTGCCTGGTGTTCAGGCGGTGCGCGATGAGATCAGCAAGCACCTCGCGGATGGGGCGAGGAACGCGATCCAGGTGACCCTGCGCGGCAACGGTGATGTTCGCGCCGGACGCGCTGAGGCCGATAAGGCGCTCCACCGCGTCGGCCTGGTGGCTCAGAGCTCTATGCGCGGTCGCATCCAGTCAGGCATCGCACCCGCACTGTCCGAGCGCACGATCTACGCGCGCCTGCACCGCCGGAAGAACCGCCGGTCGCCCGGCCCGATGACGCCGCTGATCGACACAGGCGTCTTCCTGAAATCCATCACCTACGCCGTGCGCGTGAAGGGATAGCGCCATGTCCGAGGACGTCCTTCAGAGCTTCGTCGTCGCCCTCGGGTTCAAGATGGACCAGCAAGGCCAGCGCAAGATGGAGGCTGGTATCGCTTCCGTCGCTAAAGCGGCCGAGGGTTTGTCTCTGGCCCTCGGCGCCGCTGCTGTAGCCGCTGCCGCTGCCGTCACCAAGATCGCGGCCGGTTTCGATACCCTTTACTTCTCGTCACAGCGCACGGGCGCTTCGGTCCAGAACATCAAGGCGTTGCAATACGCCTTCAGCCAAGTCGGCAGTTCATCCGAGGCGGCGGCTGGTGCGATTGAGGCCTATGCCAAGGCGATCCGCACAAACCCCGGCGTTGGGCAGTACGTCAAGGATCTCGGCGTCAAGCAGACCGGCGACGCCTTCAACGACCTCTCGGCCGCAATTGATAAGATCCAGGCCAAGAACCCCTACTATGCCGGCGCGCAGATGGCGGGTCTCCTCGGCATCAGCGAGGAGCAGTACCAGACCTTCACGAAGTACCGGAAGGAGATCGCCACCTACCGGGCTGAGTACGACAAATTCACCAAGCAGTTTGGCCTGAACAACGACGAGGCGGCCAAAAGCTCGGCCTCGTTCATGCGGGGGCTCAACTCGCTTGGAACGCTGGCGACAGTCGTCGGTCAGAAGTTTCTAGTTGCCTTGGCACCGGCCTTTGACCGCGTCGTCAAGGGCATCCTTGCTTGGATTGACGCGAACCCCGAGAAGATCGAGCGGATCTTCAACGCCATCGCGACGGCGGGCGAGTGGGTCAGCAAGGCATTCGACACCGTCTGGAAGGCAGGCGTTCAGCTTTTTGACTTCCTCAGCGCCAAGGCCCAGGAACTGAACTCGGATGGCTCTTTCCTGCGCATGTGGGAGAAGGTCGCCACGGTGTTTGACCGGGTCGCTGCGGCGATCAAAAGCGTTCTGACGTGGGTCCGTGAACTGGACCGCGCCACGGATATGTCGGCGGGCCTCAACACCATCAAGCGCTTGCTGGGATGGGTCGAAGGCAAGACGACCGGCTTCGTTGAGGGCGGTGCCGCAGCGGCGGGGGCAATTGACCGTGCAACTGACACAGGCGTCGGTGTTGCGGGTGGCGGCGGCAAGCCAAACCTCCTGCAACGGGGCTGGGAAGCTGCCAAGCGCGCTGTTGGGTTGGGTAGCCCTGAGAAGCCAGCCGGGCCGCTCGGGAAGATCGGGCAGAACCGTAACGCGCAGACGATCATCAGGACGCTGCGAGATGCGGGCTACGGCGAAAATGCGATCGCTGCGGTCGTCGGCTCGATGCAGACCGAAAGCTCCTTCAACCCTCGTGCAGCCAACTCCGTCTCAGGTGGACATACCGGGCTTTGGCAGTGGGATCGCAATCGGTGGCCGCGCGTCGAGCGGTGGATCAAATCTCAGGGCGGCGATCCCTACGATGCTGGATGGCAGACGAAGGCCTGGATTGCCGAGCACAACGCCAAACCGGGCGATCCGATGTACGATCACCGCCGCACGCAGCGCGGGGGCGAAATCCTTCGCAGCAATCCGTCGATAGAGGACGCCATTCACGGCGTGCGCGAGAGCGAGCGGTTCGGTCCTGGTGAAGAAGGCGGTCGAGCAAACAATGCCCGCCGCTGGCTCCCCAACGTTCGGCAAGCTGCTCAGCCTGCGCCGACTGCTCCGCCACCGATGGCTCGTAGCTTCAATCCTGGCTCATTCGACGTGAATGCTCTCGGCTCTCAGCCGCTCGGCAGCAACACGGTCAACAATGCCGGCGCTCAAGTGACGATGGCGCCTGTAACCAACATCAAGATCGATGGAGCAAACGATCCGGCGTCAGTGGGTGCAGCTGTCGAGCGGGCTCAAGGACGCGCGAACGATCTCAGTCTGCGAAACGTGCAGGCGGCGATCCGGTAGCGGCACCTATGACCTAGAAGGATTGCTGCGAGGCTAGACGTTTGAGGCGTTAAGGCACCCAGCGTGAGAGAATATGCTGTGTCATCCAATCAATCCGCCTTGACGATATGATACCACTCCACGCCATATGCGCGACAGCAGGGGCGCGTAGGCGGACGGCAATGGGCATTGGGATCGCAAGGCTGGCCGCCGGATCTGTCGCGGCGAACGCAGCTCAAAGTTTAAATACAACCGTTATAGCTCAAATTTACACAATCGATGAACCAGACATCAGGGCGGTTGTGAAAGACCTCAGCGCGCGACAGCTTGCGAATGAGCTAATCGCAGCAAGTATATTGAGCAAATTGAATTTACCTGCTCCCAGATCCTTCATAGTTTTTGCTGAACCTGCAGACGCATTTGGCACAGCTCAGGTCACACATGACAACGGTCTTAAAATCTATTTTGGGAGCGAGTTGTCGCCTCACAAAGCTTTTCACTCATTTTTCAACATGAACACGGCAATTGCCTTTAGAACTCTGATAGATTTTCCAGGATGGGGGCAGATACTTGCTTTTGATGAGTGGACTGCGAATATCGATCGGCATTTAAATAATTTTCTTTTCGATGGGTCGACGGTGTACTTATTTGACCATGATCGGTGTCTGACAGGACCCGCTTGGACACCGGCTGATTTGATTGTGAATGCAAATCATCCGTGTCACCAGCTGGTCACAGCGCTACACGCCGCTATGACTGCTAGCCATCGCAAGGCAGCAAAAGATCTGGCTGACGCGTTCGTTAAGCTAGCCATGGGCCTCAACGTGGATCAGGCGCTTGAGGAGAGCTACGCAATAGAAGTTAGGAATGGTGTTGCTGAAGATATCCCGGCCGCTGAGAGCTTCTTGAAAGCTCGAAGGCCAATCATTCCACATCTTTGCGAGCAGAGGTTAGTTGCTGGAGGACCGTTCTGATGAACGCTTTCAATCTTCCGAAGGCCCACACTCTTCGCGCCAAATGGGTGCCGCTCCACTTCTATCCAATGCTTGGATCAAACGACTGCATGACTGTTGCTGTAGTCGCTATCGATGCGCAAGGTAACTGCAAAGTCGTTAAATCAAGCAACCTGGATAGGCTTAATTGCTTATTTGGCAATGCAGGCAAGGATTTGATCAAATTCATCAACATGGCTGTTGATGCAGTGCAGGACGAGGTTCTCAAGCGCGGCGTGCATATTTTCGATGCGTCGGTTGATCTGGGTGCATCCTTTTCCTTCGGTACTCCAACAGCAGGGTCAGGTTTTGACTTGGACAGCATAGCCAGATCATGGCTAAACAAGATATCTATTCTTCAACTGACAGCAGGGGATTTAAGTAAGGATGCTCCCGACTTCAAGGAAATACAGCTTGCGGGTCAAGCAACGTTGTCTGTCAGAGAGAAAAAGATAGTTCCTGCTATTAGGGATGAGTTTAAGATCATTGCGCCTCGGTTTATTCCTAATTTTAATAAAGAGTTTATCTTTAAAAACCGTAAAGTCGCGGTTAAATTAAATTACAGTGGCGATCATCTCGTTGCTGCTTTTGACCGTGTTTCTCCCCGTCATATTGACGCATCTCTCGAAAAAGTCAGATCTAAATTGTGGGTGCTTGCTGAGCATAGAGATCAAACTTTACATGAAGTGCCTAGGCTTCATGAAATGCTTGTTGTTCCAACTACTGTTCAGGACTTGATTGTTGACCATGCGGACATGAAGATTGTGAATGAAGCCTGCGATGACATTGAAAAAGAAGCAGATCGCCGGGAAATAAGACTTCGCCGCTTTCCTACAACCCGAGCGCTAGCTGCTCATATATATTCAGTTGAGTCCCGTTCGGGTCCTCGCGTAATTAATTAGTCCTATAGAGGCCGAAATTGGCAGCCTTGGTATCTTTCGCTGCTCAATCCTACCAATGATCTGGTTAGCTTCAATCAGCCAAATTAGTAGAGCATGTTGTGTTTTGAGGCCGATCGGAACTTCAGCCATGTCGATCTGCGGCTCGCCACAAGCACGATTAAGGAGGCAGACAGGGTAGCGATTAGACTATCATCAAAGTCGTTTCTATGTGCTTCCGGCATGATCGACAGCCAGACGACAGCGGTTGCTACGATTGCAACGGCAGCGCCCAGCAGTACGGGCCGGGCCGGAAGGTTCATGACCGTTTGGCCTTCAGGGCTTCCTCAATGAGGCGGCGGATAGCTTCGGAGCGCGACGGGATATCAGTCTCAGCACGGCGCCAGTCATCAATAGCGCTGGCCTGTGCCTCTGTCAGGCGTAGCTGAACAGACACAGGAAAATCCCTGCCTGCTGGCCGGCCGGCCTTTTTCGAATTTACCGGAATTGACTCGCGCATATTTCTGATTTACCAGAAAGGCAGGCCGAGCGGAAGCGTCAACTTCCCTCCCGGCCCTAACCATCCCCGTCCTCTGGAGGCGAAAATGGCTATCCAAGCCCCTATCACACCGGCTCGTGCCGGTGAACGCGGACGCCTGCGCAAACCACAGCTTGGCCCTGTAACACTGGCCATCCGTGCACTGCGCCGGAACGAAGCTCCCTCGTGGGAGATCCGACAGACTCAGATCAACGCCGAGGAGCGCGCAGCACTCGCCGGCCTCCGCCAGCGGATCAAGGCGCAGATCCGATCTGACCTCGACCGGGTAGACCGGTGCCTAAATGCCTTGAACCTTATCGATGGCGACGCTGACATAGAACAGGACGTCGGCGAGATGGCTGAGGGTGGCTTGTTGAACGCCAACCTCGATGACGAGCCGTCGCTCTGCGGGATTACGGTCGACACCGACATGTGTTTCCGTCGCAGTGGGCAGATCGCCGAGGACGGCGAAATCTGTGCGGGTGACGAGCCTGAGCACGACGAGGCCGAACGCGGCTTCGGCGACATGGATGGTGCCCTTGAGCAAATGGGGGCCTACGCATGAGCGCTCCCGCATCCCGCCGGGGCTTCCTCTGCGGTCTCACCACGCTCCCGCTGATTGGCGGCAGTGTGGCCCTTATCGGCAGCCCCAGTGCCGTTGCCGAGCCCGTCAATTCGTCGTTGCTCGACACCTACGGCACGTGGCTGTTCTACGAACGCCGCTGGCTGCAATTTGAGCGCTACGGCGTTGGCGGTGATCAGAACCACGATGGCCGGTTCGCGATCTTGGATCGAGCGTCGGGCAAAGCCTTCGACTACGTGTCTATGGACAATGAGGCTGGGCGGTATCACGGCCGAGAGGGGGAAGATCCTGCGTCTTCTCGCGCAGCGCTGATCCTCTCGGCCGCTGGCTGCGACTGGCGGAAAGGCGGACTATGAGTGCTCGCAAAACCATCCGCCTCGCCACGATCGAGGGAATGCCCGTCACCGCAGCCGGCAAAGTTCGGAAGTCGAAGGGAGCGACGCAGTACGAGAAGCGCCAGTGGGCCATCCGGGAGGCTGAGCATCTCGTTCGCCAGGGCGAGCGAGTAAAAGCGGTCGTAGAAGCGCTCGGTAACGTCGTGCACCGGCCATACGATGCCATTCTCGTGCATGCGCTCTGGCGCGATTTAGCGTGTGAAACGGGGCACCTTCCTCAGATGGGGCGCAACATCCTCCGGTATCTGGATGCGCCATGCGCCTGATCTTCATCCTCTTCGCTCTGATGCAAACCCGGCTTGGCGAGCACGAGCTTGAACGTGCCCGGATGCTGGACCGCTACGCCGAGGAAGCGATGAACCGTGGGATCGAGCGCATGAACCGTGCTCACGCCTACGCCGCCCGCGCCAACGTCTCGGATGCTTAAGGCCTTGGCACGTCCCTCCAGTCGGATCTCGACCCAAGATTGTCGTCCACGCTCACCCGGAAACGGGGGAAGCCGAGCATAGGGACGTGGACGGTCGATCCTCGGACCGACCCTTAGGAAAGCGCCTCCGGACCTGTTCGTTCGATGAGGCGATCAGATGCCGCGCCAATCCGCTCCCGTTCGCCTATTTCCACGGACTCAATGTGGGTCATAACGTGGGTAGACTTCATCATCTAGGAGCTAAGTGTATGACTGTTATAAAGCTTTCTGAAGAGATAAGCGGAAGACGGTGCCGCCCGCCGGATCGTCCTGGACGGTGAGGCTGCCGCCGCAATCCTCGACGATTCCGCGGGCGATGGCGAGCCCGAGGCCGAGCCCGTCC
>Ga0160427_10002228_pt1 | contig 11769 bp, 10 predicted proteins | sample SolpanmetagenomL_FD_108194 | JGI IMG/M metagenome (GOLD analysis project Ga0160427, IMG submission 108194) | Solar panel surface microbial communities from Lawrence Berkeley National Laboratory, California, USA - L | ecosystem: Engineered > Built environment > Solar panel > Unclassified ...
CGAACCTGACCTGTTCTTCTGGAGGCCGAATGCTGATCTTCGCTGCAAGGCGGCTGCTGGCCGCCATTCCCACCCTGCTGGTGGTGACGCTGCTGGTGTTCTCACTAGTGCGCCTGCTGCCCGGCGACCCGGCGCGGCTGCAACTGGGCGAGGAGGCCACCCCACAGGCCATCGCGGAGCTGCGCCACCAGATGGGCCTCGACCGCCCGGTGGCCGCGCAGTACGCCGCCTGGCTGGGTGACCTGGGCCGCCTGAACCTGGGCCGCAGCCTGCAGGACAACACTTCCGTCTCCGGATTGATCGCGCAGAAGCTGCCGACCACCTTCGAGCTGAGCCTGCTGAGCCTCGTGGTGGCGCTGCTGCTCGCTGTTCCGGCCGGCATCGTGAGCGCCCTGCGGCCCGGGTCGTGGGTCGACCGGCTGGTCACGCTGCTGGCGCTGTCGGGCATCAGCCTGCCGAGCTTCTTCCTGGGCATCCTGCTGGTGTACCTGTTCAGCGTGAACCTCGCCTGGATTCCGGCCAGCGGCTACGTCGGCCTGAACGAGAACCCGGGGCTGAACCTGAAGCTGATGCTGCTGCCCGCCATCACGCTGGGGGTCGGCTCGGGAGCGGTGCTGACCCGCTTCCTGCGCAGCAGCCTGCTGGAAGTGCTGAACCAGGACTACGTGCGCACCGCGCGCGCCAAGGGCATCGCCGAGCGACTGGTGATCGTCAAGCACGCGCTGCGCAACGCCCTGATACCGGTGATCACCGTGCTGGGCCTGCAACTCGGCGGCCTGCTGGGCGGCGCGGTGGTGACCGAGCAGATCTTCAGCGTGCCCGGCTTCGGGCGGCTGCTGGTCGACGCGGTGTTCACCCGCGACCTGCCGGTGATTCAGGGCATGGTGCTCACCTCGGCGGCGCTGGTGTTTCTGGTGAGCTTCCTGATCGACCTGGCCTACGGCGCCATCGACCCGCGCGTGAGGTACGGATGACCGCTGTTCCCGTGGTCCGCGCCGCCCGCCGCGAGCGCAGCAAGACCTTCCGGCGCTTCACCGCCAACCGGCTGGGCGTGATCGGGCTGGTCGTGGTGGTGGCCCTGACCGTGATGGCGCTGCTGGCGCCGTATATCGCTCCGTTCGACCCGGCCAAGCAGGACTTCTCGGCGCTGCTTCAGCCCTCCAGCAGCGTGCACTGGCTCGGCACCGACGAACTGGGGCGCGACACCCTGACGCGCGTGATGTACGGCGCGCGCATCAGCCTCTCGGCCGGACTGGTGAGCGTGGCGCTGGCGCTGCTGGTCGGCACGCTGCTGGGGCTGGTGTCGGGCTTCGTGGGGGGCTGGCTCGACGAGCTGATCGGGCGCTTCATCGACGCGCTGCTGGCCTTTCCGTTCCTGATCCTGGCGATCACGCTGGCCGCCATCCTGGGGCCGAGCCTGCAGAACACCATGCTGGCGATCGCCATCGTGACCACCCCGGCCTTTGCCCGCGTGACCCGCGCCCAGGTGCTCGCCCAGCGGGAACTGGAATACGTGCAGGCGGCGGGCGCGCTCGGGGCCGGAAGCGCCAGGACGCTGCTGCGGCACATCCTGCCGAACATCTCGGCGGCATTGATCGTGCAGACCAGTCTGGCGATAGCCGAGGCGGTGCTGGCCGAGAGCACCCTGAGCTTTCTGGGCCTGGGCGTACAGCCGCCGACGCCCAGCTGGGGCAGCATGCTCAACACCGCCCGCGGCTACCTTCAGACGGCACCCTGGCTGGCACTGGCCCCCGGCGTGATCATCTTCGCCACGGTGCTGGCGTTCAACCTGCTCGGCGACGGCCTGAGAGACGCGCTCGACCCGAGAGGAAAAACCAAGTGACGGCGGCCCCTTCATGACGACGGTGGTCCTGGCCCCCGTGGCCCGCAAGCGCCGCAACCGCTCGCTGACGCGCTTTCTTCGTAACCCGGCGGCCATTCTGGGCCTGGTGGTGTGCGTCCTGATCGTGCTGACGGCGCTGCTGGCCCCCTGGGTGGCCCCGCACGACCCGGATTTCCAGTTCCCTGAGGGCCTGACGATGGAGGGCGCGCCGCTGCCGCCCGGCGGAGCCTACCTCCTCGGCACCGACCTGCTGGGCCGTGACCTGTTCTCACGCATCGTCTGGGGGGCGCGTGCCTCTCTGACCGTGGGCTTCGTCGCCAACGGGGTGGCGGTGCTGCTGGGCGTGCTGATCGGGGCGCTGGGGGCGCTGACGCGCGGCTGGGTAGGTACCCTCATCATGCGCTTCACCGACGTGATGCTGGCCTTCCCGGTGCTGCTGCTCGCCATCGCCCTGACGGCCATCTTGAAGCCCAGCCTGTGGATCGTGGCGCTGGTCATCGCGCTCATCAACTGGGTGCCGATCGCGCGGGTGGTGTACAGCGAGGTGGCCGCGCTGCGGGAGCGCGAGTTCGTCGAGGCGGCCAACGCGGTCGGGGCGAGCGGCGGGCGCATCCTGAGGCGGCACATCCTGCCGCACCTCGTGCCCACCGCGCTCGTCTGGGGCTCGCTCGGCGTGAGCACCACCGTGCTGCTGGAGGCCACCCTGAGTTTCCTGGGCGTGGGCGTACAGCCCCCGACGCCGAGCTGGGGCGGCATCATCAACGAGTCCCAGAGTTACCTCACGACGGCACCGTGGCTGGTGCTGGCGCCCGGCACCGCGATCCTGCTCACCTCGCTGGGCTTCAACCTGCTGGGCGAAGGGCTGAGAGACGCGCTCGACCCGAGGGGCGGCCTGTAGTGCTGGGTTTCCTGGGATCGCGGCTGCTGCAAAGCGTCTTGGTGCTGATCGTCGCCTCGGTCATCACCTTCACGCTGGCCTTCCTGCTGCCCGCCGACCCGGCCCGGATGGTGGCCGGACCGAGTGCGAGCGTGGCGACGGTGAACAGCATCCGGCACGAACTGGGGCTCGACAGGCCGTTTCTGAGTCAGTACACCAGCTACCTGAACCGCCTCGTTCACCTCGATCTGGGGCGGTCGTACAAGCAGAGCAGCGAGGTGTCCGCCCTGATGGCCTCGCGCATCTGGCCCACGGTGCAGCTGATGCTGGGCGCCATCGCGCTGGAGCTGCTGATCGGGCTGCCGCTCGGCATCTGGGCGGCGTTGAACCGGGGGCGCTGGCCCGACACGCTGGTGATGGGTCTGGCCTTCCTGGGCGCGGCGGCTCCGCAGTTCTGGCTGGCGCTCAGTCTGGTGTATCTCCTGGCGTACCGCTTCGCGCTGTTTCCGCTGGGAGGCTACGGTGGGCTGAATCACCTCTTCTTACCGGCTCTGACGCTCGGCATCGGGGGGGCCGGCTGGTACGCCCGGATGATGCGCTCGCAGCTGCTGGAAGTGCTGGGCCAGGACTACATCCGCACCGCCCGCGCCAAGGGGCAAACCCCCGCGCTGGTGCTGCTGAAACACGCCCTGCGCAACGCCACGCTGCCGATCGTCACCATGATCGGACTGGACATAGGCACCTTCATGGGAGGGGTGGTGGTGGTCGAGAGCGTGTTCGGCTGGCCGGGGCTGGGACGGCTCGTCTGGGACGCCATCCGGGTGGTCGACATTCCGATCATCGTGGGCGTGGTGATCTTCAGCGCGTTCGCCATCACGCTCGCCAACCTGCTGGCCGATTTCGTGCAGCCGTTCGTCGATCCGAGGGTGCGGTACAGGTAAGGAATGAGAAGCAGCCCGGGTTCGTCATTCGGAATATCTTCTGGAGGCTTCATGAAAACAAGGCTGATGCTCGCCGCTTCGCTCGCGCTCCTCTCGTTCAGCGCCTCTCAGGCCGCCCCCACACGTGGCGGCAGCATGGTCGTGTCGTACAAGGACGACGTGACCACCCTCGACCCGGCCATCGGCTACGACCTCCAGAACTGGCCGATCGAGAAGATGCTGTTCGACGGCCTGCTCGACTACGAGGTGGGCAGCACCAAGCTCGCCCCCCGGCTGGCGACCGCCATGCCCAAGGTGAGTGCCGACGGCAGGACCTACACCTTCATCCTGCGCCCCGGCGTCAAGTTTCAGAACGGACGCGAACTGGTCGCCAGCGACGTGGTGTATACCCTGGCGCGTGTGCTCGACCCCAAGACCAAGAGCCCGGGGCAGAGTTTCTACACCGGCATTGCCGGGGCGCAGGCGTTCATCGACGGCAAGGCCAAGACGGTCAGCGGGCTGAAAGCAGCGGGCAAGTACGGCGTGGCGATCACGCTGGACGCCCCGAATGCCGCCTTTCTGAACATCATGGCGATGAACTTCGCGTATGTGGTGCCCAAGGAGGAAGTGGCGAAGGCCGGGGCCGACTTCGGCCACAAGCCGGTGGGCACCGGCCCGTTCAAGCTGACGAGCTGGCCCAGCGGTCAGCAGCTGGTGTTCGAGCGCAACCCCAATTACTTTTTTCAGAATCTGCCGTACCTCGACAAGGTGACGGTCAAGGTGGGCCTCGACCCGAGCGTGGCCTTCCTGAGCCTGACGCGCGGCGAGGTCGATCTGCTCGGAGACGGCATTCCGCCCGCCCAGTTCCTGCAGGTGGTGCACGATTCGAAGTACAAGGCCAACGTCTTGCAGCGCACCAATGTCAACACCTCGTACATCTCGCTCAACACCGGCGTGGGGCCGCTGAAGGACGTGCGGGTGCGGCAGGCCATCAACATGGCGATCAACAAGACCAAGGTGCTGCGCATCATCAACGGGCGCGGTGTGCTGGCCAAGACCTACCTGCCGCCGCTGATGCCCGGTTACGACGTGGCCGAGATGGGCTACAAGTACGACCCGGCCGCGGCCAAAGCGCTCCTCAAGACCGCCGGATTTCCGAACGGCTTCGATACCGTGCTGTATACCACCAGCACCGACCCCAACCCGCGCATCGCCCAGAGCCTGCAGCAAGACCTGGCGGCCGTGGGCATCAGGGCCAGCATCAAGTCTCAGGCGCAGAGCACCGTGGTCGAAGCGGCCAGCACCCCGAAGACGGCGGCGATGGTGTGGTCGGGCGGTATGGCCTGGACGCAGGATTTCCCCGACCCCAGCGACTTCTACTGGCCGATCCTGAGCTGCAAGAGTGCGGTTCAGGGCGGCTGGAACTGGCCGTTCTTCTGCGACAAGGCGCTCGACGCCCGCGCCGACAAGGCCGACCAGATGGTGGCCCCCGGCCAGAGCGCCGCGAGGCTCAAGGAGTACGCCGGCATCTTCTCGGCGCTGAACAAGCAGGCACTGTGGGTGCCGATCTACCACGAGGTGCGCTACATGATGAAATCCGACCGGCTGATCGGCGGGCTGCCCGAGCTGGAAGACCCGATTCACAACATCGTGTACGAGCGGCTGTCGGTGACCAAGTGAATCGGGGGGGGCGGGGCGCATGACCCGGCCACACATTCACACCATTCATCACCACCATTTCGGCTGGGACAACAACCTGACGCCGACCCACCGGGCGGCCCCGGGAGATACGCTGGCCTTCACCATCCAGGACGCCAGCGGCGGGCAGCTGAACGAGCGCAGCACCTCCGCCGACGTGCCGAATTTCGACTTCTCGCTCACCAATCCGGTCAACGGCCCGGTCTACATCGAGGGGGCCGAACCGGGCGACGTGCTGAGCGTCGAGATGCTGGACTTTCAGGAGTCGGCGTGGGGCTGGACCGGCATCCTGCCCGGCTTCGGGCTGCTCGCGGGCGACTTCCCCGACCCCTGGCTGCACATCAGCCGTTACGACCGCGCGTCGGTGCACTTTACCCCGGAGATCACGCTGCCCACGCGCCCGTTCACCGGCACCATCGGGGTCGCGCCCGCCGAGCCGGGACCGCACAGCGTGGTGCCGCCGCGCCGGGTGGGCGGCAACCTCGACGTACGCGACCTGACGCGCGGATCGAAGCTGTACCTGCCGGTCGAGGTGGCGGGGGCGCTGTTCAGCGTGGGCGACACGCACGCCTGCCAGGGCGACGGCGAGGTGTGCGGCACGGCGGTCGAGACGGCCATGACCGTGCAGCTGAAGTTCGGGCTGCTGAAAGGGGCCAACTTCTCCGCGCCGAGGTTCGAGGTCCCGGGCAGCAGCATGGGAAGCGTGGACAGCAAAGGCTATTACGCCACCACCGGGCTGGGACCGGACCTGTACGCCGCCTCGCAGGACGCCGTCCGAGCGATGATCGACCACCTCGGGCGCGAGTACGGTCTGGACTCCCAATTGGCCTACGCACTGTGCAGCGTGGCGGTGGACCTGAAGATCAGCGAGATCGTGGACGCGCCCAACTGGCTGGTGAGCGCCTACCTGCCCCGGGGCATCTTCAGGTAAACAGAGAAAGAAAACATACGGCGCGACCTCGAAAGGGCCGCGCCGTATGTTTTCTTCAGGGTTCAGTCCGGAGCCAGGTCCTCGTCGGCGTCGTACTGCTGCCAGCCTTCCGGCAGGGCGGCCGCCGGGAAGTGGCCCAGGGGATCCAGCTTCGTCACGCTCAGCACCGTGCGGCCGCCTGACCTGAGCAGCAGCGGCACGCCCGAACGCTGCGACCAGCACACCTCGCTGACCCGGCCGGCCGAGCTGAGCTTCCACCACATGCACGGCCCCGCCGGGGTGACGGCCGCGGCGAGCCGGGTGAGGGTGTACGCGCCGGCAGGCTTGTCGAGCAGGTGCTGCACGCTCCAGCGGTCGGTGAAGATGCCCACCCGGAACAGGTTGACGCGGTGCACGTCGAAGGCCGTGCGGCGCTGCAGGTTGAGCAGCTGATACGCGTCCTCACCGTCCGGGGAGGGGATCAGCCTCAGCTCGGCGCGGCCGCCGGTGCGGCGGACCACCCGGCCCGAGGCGTCGCGCCAGAACTCCAGCGTCTGTGCCCGGCCCTGCGCGTCCGGGTAGGTGGCGGTGACGTGGAGGGCGGGCCTTGCCCCTCCGAACGCCTCGTCCCAGGTCGCGGGCGCGGCGGAAGCGGCCAGCGCCAGTGGGGCCAGAAGCGCCCCGGCCAGCGCGAGCATCCGGTTACTTGCGCGTGCCGGCCGCACTGTCGAAGTAGGTGTAGGTCTGACCGTTCTGGGTCAGCGTCTTGAGCTGAACCGAGCCGGTGTAGGTGCTGACGCCCGTGTTCACGTCGGTGCCGTCGGGGCTGGTGGGCCGCGCCACGCTCAGGCCGGTCGCGGAGGTGGCCGAGGTCACCGTCTGCTGGGCGTACGGGTAGGTCACGCCGTCGTTGCCCTTCAGGGCCTCGTTCAGCACGCGGCCGTCGGCCTGCGGCATCGCCACGCCGAGGATCGCGGCGACGGTCGGGGCCACGTCCACGTTGCCGCTCGGCAGGCTGTTGCGGAAATTGCTGCGGAAGTTGGGGCCGCTCGCCACCAAGGTGTTGTGCACGTCGGTGGTGCCGAAAGACCCGTGCATGCCCCTGTTGTTGCCCGCGCTCTCGTACTCGGTGCCGGTGAAGCCCTGCACCGTGGCCGAGGCGTTGCTGGCGAAGCTCACCACGATGTCCGGGTTGCGCCCCGCCCCGTTCTCCAGGCGCACGCGGCTCATCGGCAGGGTGCCGGGGATGTTGGTGTAGCGGTCGTCCACGAAGATCACGCCGTATTCCTCGCGCGACTGCAGGAAGCGCACGGCCTTCGCCACCAGGCCTTGGTCGTGGGCGGTGTTGTACAGGTAGTCGCTGCCGCCGTTGGCCGCGATCACGAAGGCGTCGGCGGGCACGGTGGCCGGGACGCGGTAGCTGGGGGTGGTGTACTTCGTGCCGGCCGCGCCGCACACACTGCCGTCCGTGTCGGTCTTCTGCGGGTAGACGGTGGTGCCGTCGGCCTTGATGCCGCTCATCACCGGGTCGTTGATGCAGCCGCTGCCGTCGAACGCCTTGAATCCGGCCCGCGTCATCAGGTCGGCGGTACGCACGTCGCCCGACACCGAGTAACCGTTCGCCGGGTCCACGCCACCGGTCGCGCCGCCGGCGATGCTGCGCAGCGGGAACAGCGAGGCGTCACCGGCCACGTTGCTGTGGCCGTGGTCGCTGACCACGATGATGTTGGTGTCCTGGTCCTCGCCGAGCGCCTTGAGCTTGGCCTGGAGCTGGCCCAGCAGCGCGTCCTGGGTGTGCAGCGCGTCGCGGAAGGCCGCCGTGCCCACGCCGTAGCTGTGCTCGGTGCTGTCGGGGCTGCGAAACCAGATCAGCGAGAGGTCCGGCTTGTTGGTCGGCAGGATGTAATTCAGGTACGCCGACATCATGTAGGTGTTGGCGTCGGCGTTCTGCTCGCTGCTGGTGCTCGTCGGGTCGCTCGTCACCTTGTCAGTCAAGGTCACCTTGGCCTTGCCGGCCGTGGGGTCGCCGTTGTCGGCGCTCAGGGTCACGCTGCCGTCCGGGTAGTTCACCGGCGTCAGCTTGGGCAGCTTGATGCCCGCCGCCTGCAGTCCCTTGGCGACGCTGGCCGGTTCGACATGGCGCTCGTCGAGAATCACGCCGCCCTGCTTGTAGTCCTGCAGGAAGGCCGGACCGCTCTTGCCGATGGCCGCCGTCTTCAGGCCCGCCTTCTGCGCCGCCTGGAACAGCGTGCCGACCAGCATCAGCTGGCCCTGGTAGTAGGCGTCGAGGTCCTTGAGCACCGCGTAGTCCTCGGTGAAGGCGGGCTGCTGAAAGCTCACGGCCGCGCCCGAGGCGTCCTTGCCGCTCGCGCCCGGCTGCCACAGCGTGTTGCCGTAGAAGCCGGTGGTGCCGGGAAAGCTGCCGGTGGCGAAACTGGCCGCGTTCATCATGGTGAAGGTCGGGTAGGTGCTGTGGTTGTCGGTGAAGTTCACGCCGCTCTGCTGCAGGGCGTACAGGTTGGGGGTGTCGGTCTGGCTGATGGCGTCGGGGCGCATGCCGTCCCAGACGAAGATGATGGTGCGGTGCGGCGTCTGGGGCTGCACGACGGGAGAAGTCTGATTGCAGCTGCCGAGCAGCAGGGCGCTCATCACAGCGCCGCCGATGGGGATCAGATGAGATTTCATCACGCCTGATCAGACTGCGGGTTCTTCAGCGGACTGTCAGACGAAGGAATCATGAAGAAGGAGCGGCTCGAATAGCTCTCATTCTAAGATATTCTTTACCGTATCCTCATGTATTTCCCCCTTCGAGGCTGCGCACGGTAGACGACAGCACCGCCGCGACCGGGCCGGGCAGCTCCAGCGGCAGCAGGTGGCCGCTGCCCTGAAGCACGGTGTGCACCGCCTGCGGAAAGCTGGGAGTCACCTGCCCGGCCACCACCTGCGGCGAGATCACCGGGTCGTCCTGCGAGGTCAGCAGCCACACCGGCACCTCGATCGTCGCCGCCTCGGCCCGCCGGTCTTCGCGGCTGCCTGTGTCCGGCCAGGCGTTCCAGGCGGCGTGGCTGCCCCGCGCGCCGTCAGCGATGAGCTGCGCCACGGGCGCCGCCTGGACGGGCGCCCGGGTGATCTGACGGTAGTGTGCCCGCAGCTTCTGGGGCTGCCCGTAGGCGGCCTTGAGGTTCAGGCGGTCGTCGTCGGTCATCGGCTCGGGCGAGAGTGGCGAGGGGGCCACGAGCACCAGACCCGCCAGTCCGGCCGGCCGTCTCGCCGCCAGCACCGCCGCCACCTTGCCGCCCATCGAGTGCCCGACCAGCACGTAGGAGCCGAGGCCCCGCACCGCCTCCTCCACCGCTTCGGCCATGCCGTCCACCGTGAAGCGCTGGTCCTGCGAGTCACCGAAGCCGGGCAGGTCGAGGGCCAGCGTTTTCCGTCCCGGCAGGGGAAGGCCGTCCCACAGCCGCTTCGAAGTGCCGAATCCGTGCAGCAGCACCAGCGTGGGCGTGCTCGGCCTCACACCTCGACCGTCAGGCTGGCCGCGTCTCTGGTCAGGTCGAACATCTCGCCGTGCGGCAGCATGCTGATCTGGCCGAAGTTCTTCAGCAGTTCGCGGTAGGCGTCGCCCACCGGCCTCGGCTGGCGGTTGAGGTCGTACAGCCCGACCGGATTCACCCGGCCGTTGCGCTCCGAGAGGGCGGTGTCCCAGTCGATCTGGTCGGTGAGCGAGTACCACGTGAAACCCACCACCGGCACGCCCTCGTGACGCAGCTGCAGCACGTTGACCCACTGCTTCCAGAGCCAGCCGACGTTGCCTTCGGGGTCGAAGGTGTTGGTCTCGGTGTGCATCACCGGCTTGTGGTAGCGCCGGTAGAAGCGCCGGGCCAGTTCCCGCCAGCCGAGCACGTCCTCGGCCTGCAGCCGTTCGCCGCCGGGCATCACCATCTGCTCGTTGCGGCCGTAATAGTCGTTGCCGACGATCTGGTGGCCGGGTGGCTCGCCCTTCATGAACCAGTCGTACTCGGCGCGCGTCATGCCGCCGTCCAGCAGGAACATCAGCACGTCGGCGTCGGGCGCGTTGCCGTAGAGCAGGTCGAGCGAGGCGCAGTTCAGGCGGTTGTGCAGGTGGAGTTCCGGGCGCGGAATGGCCGACACGTCGTGCAGGTACTCGGCGCTCTCCGACTGCACGATCACCGCGTCGGGGCGGTGCAGCACGATGGCGCGGCAGGCCAGGATGCTCGCCGCCGACAGGTGCTTGAGCGCCGTCACGAAGCCCGCCGGCGACTTCAGGCGCTCGTTCCAGAGGCCGTCCATGCCGCTCATGCGGGCGCTGACATAGATCTCGTTGACCGGCGTGTAGAACCTGATCCAGGGGTAGCGCTCGGCCACCGCCCCGGCGTACTGCGCGAAATACAGGGGCAGTTCCGGGTTCTGGAAATCGCCCAGCCAGTCGGGAACGCCGAAGTGCAGCAGATCGAGAATCGGCGTGATGCCCAGCCGCTTGAGTTCCTTGAGCGCCGCGTCGGCGAATTCCCAGTCGTAGACGCCCGGCCCCAGGTGGACTTTGTGGTACGGCAACCCGTAGCGCAGGAACTTCAGGCCCAGGCCCTTGACCAGTCCGAAGTCCTCCTTCCAGTGCTCGTAGTGGCCGCACTCGGCCATCTGGTCGCGCCGGAAGCGTTCGTTGCCGATGGTCGGATACGAGCACTCGATGCCGGTGGCGAACATGAAATTGTGGGCCGCTCCGGTCGGCAGGCCGTTGCCGTGCCTGCCGTTCGCGCCGCCGTACTGGTCGCCGGCGTCGTCGAGTCTGGCCTTCTTCAGCACGCCCAGGAACGAGGCGGCGCTCAACTGCGGTCCCGCCCGGGATGGGTGGGGGGCGTGCCCCGGAACACGTCACGACCCTCGAAGCGCTCGAGTTGCACCGGGCGCCCCTCCTTCGCGCTTTTGTAGATGGCCTCCATGATGCGCTGGTCCTGCACGCCCTCCTCGCCGGGGGTATACGGCTGCTCGCCCGTCTGCACGCACGCGGAGAAGTGGTCGATTTCCAGCGCGAACTGGTCGACCTCCTTGATGAGCGTCTCGGTCACCTCCGCCTCGGTATCTCTGATCAGACGCAGGTTGGTGTAGTCGAAGGCCGGGTCGAGCAGCAGGTTGCCCTTCTCGGCCAGCACGCGCAGCGAGCGGTGCTTGGACGTGCCGTAGCTGCAGAAGTTGCTGGAGATCAGGCCGCTCGGAAAGCGCAGGGTGAACTGCACACTCTCCTCGACCTCGGTGAACCTCGGGTCGCCCTCGGTGCTGTGGGTGTAGGCGAACACCTCGTACGGCTCCTCGCCGGTCAGGTAGCGGGCGGTGTTCAGGCAGTACAGGCCCACGTCGAGCAGGCTGCCGCCTCCTGCCAGCTTGGCCTTCAGGCGCCACTGGCCGTCGTTCGGCTCGGTCTGCACGTCCACCGCCGTCATCAGCTTGGCCCGGCCCAGCTTGCCGGCGTCGAGCATCTCCCTGGCCGCCTGGTGGTGCGGCG
>Ga0160427_10002229_pt1 | contig 11768 bp, 12 predicted proteins | sample SolpanmetagenomL_FD_108194 | JGI IMG/M metagenome (GOLD analysis project Ga0160427, IMG submission 108194) | Solar panel surface microbial communities from Lawrence Berkeley National Laboratory, California, USA - L | ecosystem: Engineered > Built environment > Solar panel > Unclassified ...
ACATAAAACATCTACAACTTACTATCCTTCTTCTCACCCTTTTGTCCTTTGACCTTTCCATAAGCGTCCTTGGAGGCTTCTGGTCCACCCATAACAATCTTTGGGTACAACCATGGAGCTACTGCATTTCCACCGTTTCTCCAACCTCCACCATCTACAACAATTGTCATACCGTTGATATATCTTCCGGCATCGCTGAATAAAAAGATTGTAGCATCTGCAATCTCCGATACTGTCGCCCATCTTTGCAGAGGAACGGTTTTCTCCATATGTTTTCTCATTGCAGGATCAGAGAGCCGCTCCATACCTTCAGTGTTGTCAACAGCACCAGGTGTTATGATGTTGGATGTGACACCGTGTGGACCCAGTTCAATAGCCAGGGAGTTGGAGAGGGCATCAACGCCAGCCTTTGCCGCCTGTATTGATGGAACAATATATTAGCGCAATTCGACTGGAAGGCAGGATGCTCCAGGAGACGACGACAAAACAAAGGACATAGAGACAGATAATGCACAGAAAGGTGGGAGGAAAAGCATACCGAAACATGCGACTGCAACGCAGCTCCTGTATAGTGGAAAGCTGCGCTAACAAAGATAATCTTTCCCTTACTCTTCTTCAACTCTCCCAAGCACGCCTTGACCGTATTAAAACTTCCAATCAAGTCAATCTCCACCACACTTCTAAAAGCATTCGCACTCAATCCCTCCACCGTACTCAGGAAATTTCCTGCAGCTCCACAGATGACAAAATCAATCTGTCCAAGTTCTGATACACATGTTGCAACAGCTGACTCTAGCGATTTGTAATCTCGCACATCGACTGTAATTGGGACGACTTTGGCACCCGGGCGACATGATTCGATAGATTTGGCGACTTCAGCAGTATGCGCAGCGCGACGGCCTAAGATGGCAGCATTGCAACCAAGTGTGACAAGGGCGCGAACTTGGCCGGAACAGATGGTGCCGGCACCACCGGTGCAGAAGACGACTTTACCCTCTGTTTATTTTGATATACTGATGGTTAGCGAACAACGAAATGTGTGTGTATATTCTAAGATTTCTTTGGAGGATGTACTAACTGAAGATGTCTGCTGCCCATGACTTTGAAAATAGTTCATTCGGAGCAGGTGCGGCCATGTTGTGTAAGTGATTAAGATGATCTAGTGTTTTTTGGTAAGAAGTCGGGCTACTGGACGGCGAAATGATATGTCAGTCTAAGATGGTGATCTATCTTTGTTCTTCTCGACCGTTGTGTGAGGATAAAATATTGAATCAGAATAGAGGTTGCTAAGGATAGAGAAATGCTGATCACCAAAGGCCAGCTTTATGTCAGAACGGGAAGAACAATCGATGATGTTGTGCTAAGTTTGTTTGAAGTTGATGATGCATGGGGAAGGTTGTCTCCCCCATGCGATTGATGGCTAAAGTATGGAGTAATCATTCTGGGATGTGCTTTGCGCAATATATATAAGCCGAGGTTCGGTCCAGCCAGAAGAACCAAAATAAAATATCTCCATTGGCTCCATCGAAGTCTCCGTCCAAATACGAACTCCTTATCGTTATGACAAGGTATTTGTATAATGAACAGGGAGTAGAAGATCTCATAGAGTACTAAGTAAGTAGTTACTGCAACATATATGCATAAGCAACTACCACTATAATTAGAGTTGTGGTGTTAACTTGTGATATAGATACCGTATTCATGTTGAAAAATCAAAACACTTGCCAAACACTAAACCACAGAGACATGAATGAAGATGTTGTTAGAATTATTCCAGACTATCTAGTTTATATACATTTTAGTAACCTAGACACATGGTAACAGACAGCACTGATTAAAAAATATAAGTTATGTACAGAGCATGATAATTATCTACTATGAGTTTAGATGCATTACTATTACCCAAAAACTCCAGGTCAAGCAAAATCCCACCTTAAAATACAGTAGTAAAATCAAGCGCCAAATGATGTAAAAGTCGTTAGTTTTCGTCTTGTCTTTCTATTGATCATTCGTCTTTATCGTCTTCCTGCTTCTTCTTTTCCTCCTCTTTAGCCTCCTTCAGTTTACCGTAGCGGAGGAAGAAGCATATAATAGGAAAGAGTGTGACGTTGACAGCAATCCATGCAAACAGAACTATATCAACGAAGGAAACACGTTAGTATAAATCACAGAGATGGCCAGAAAGGCGATCGACGCTTACCTCCAAAATTAAGACCAATGCGTGAATGTGTATCAAACACAATAGTTCTAGTAGCCGCCACTATATTGTGTAATGGCCATGCAAAACCATACCTGAAAAATCCCGGCGCCAGTGTGATCTCGTAAAACGCAGTACACACATTGGATATGACCCAGAAAATCAACCATATCGAGAACCATGGACTTCCTAGCAATGTTCCTGCATTCTCCGACGCAAGACCCAGTGCCATGGTACCGCACCAATTCAACATCCAATATACAAAGAATGACGCACGACCATAACGACTTGCGGCACCTGTCTCGTCGGCGGGTAGAGCTGATTGACTGAACGGAATACGGAAGGATAAAGAGACAAGAGAATAGAAAAACGAAAGGAAGAAGTAGACGGTTATAGTAACAGCGAGACGCATCATTATCCACTGCCCAAAGTGCATGGGCTTATGGCCTTCCGGTTCGATGAAAATACTATGGATAGGCATGAAGAAGGCGAATGCAAAGAACGAGATGATGATCAAGTAGATCAACCCGACAGTAACTGTTGGCGTTGCGACTGGCGGAGCAAAGGGTCGAAGGTTATATTGAGAGAAACCGATGGCTGGATTAAGTGCTTGAGGTGCGAGTTTTGCTCGGGCTAGTGCTGTAGAATTTGACAACAAGGGTAGCGATTGCTTGGCCCACATTACACCAAATTTCGAAACAAGCATTGCTGATACTGTATTTAATTCTGGAAGAATGTCTATTGTCTGTTAGTCCTGTATAGTGAACCTTCCCCTCCACTATCATGAACTCACATTCTCCGTATGAGGTCTCATCTCGAGCGTTGATATATACCATCTGCAATGCCCCTGCTGGATCGTATGATGCATTTCCATTTTGCAATGCTTGCGTGAGCAATGTGGTGGCATTAGGATTTACTATAATTGCGGCCCATGCATGCTCATGATAGACATTGGCCCAAACTGCCTTTGGATCGTTATTGAAGTCTGCAGCATCTCTGAAGACGTATCCTAGATGTGGAGTATTTTGGGCATTAAATTCTGTCATCTGCTGTACTACCATTGGGCCGACAATAGGCTTAATGCCGTTCGATGAGTATGGTGGAACTTGTCCGTCCATGTCGACAACAAAAATTGTTATATGATGAAGATTTTTATTCACATGTTGTAGAGCGCCCCAATCTGTCCAAATTATTAATTGCGTTGTCAAAGATCGGAATTTCGGTTTGACCTACACAACGAAAGAAGTGCGAAAACAAGCAGACATAGTGCAAGTGCTATTCAAATGTAAGTCTTGTATTTCTTATCAAAATATGCTTTGAAATCATACTCGTTAATGCATATTTCTTAAATCCCTTGGCTCTCTCCTCCTTCAGATCTTTGTGAAAGAAACCAATATTTTTCTCTTTGTCGAAACCAGAAACCACAACCTTCTGCCATAATCCTTTTACACCACCCTTTTCTTCATTGCTGCTATCATCATTATCTGAGTTCTTTCCAGACTCTGCTCTGTTCCTTTGATTTTCTGTGTCGTCGGACATTTTCGATCAATCCTTTCGATTTTGGTATACTCAGCTGCAACGAGGGATTGACGATTTTTATGGGGCACGCATTTTCTGGTCAATGGTTTATATATGACAGCAGCCAGGCGGCTGGGCCGACTAGTCACTCCGCGGGCTGATCGCCATCGTGCGAGCTATCCGGTCCTTTGCGATTAATCATAACGGCTGAGATGGCTGATTGAATAATTTTGATTTTTAGATTTCTAAGTCGGATCATGACGTCTTTGTTTTGATCCACTTCGGGTCCCATGGACCATGCGTTTTCGCTTTACCGCCCCAATCGTTAATCGATGTTGCAGTACCATGGTATTGTAAAAGTTTTCTCATGTATGCGTCATGGAGCACTCGGACCATGCTCAAGTGTTATGATTTTCAATACGAGTAACTCCGTTTCACAGGGGCGACGTCTCCGCAGGAGTAACCGGATCTCGATGGGTCGCATGGTTGCCAAACATGATGCCAGCATTAACTGGATGCTTAATTGGATCACTTTGGTGTTCATCTATCCAATCTTTTGGAAGAATTGGCATGGTAAATTAATTAAGCTTCTTTTTGCGATCGGATTCTGCCCTGTGGGCGTAACTCACGATCTGTAAACAATCGTATTGTGTCACTTTTCGAATCTTTCAGCATCAATTCAATGGTCTTGATTGTCCATGTCAGGACGTCTCGATAGTCAACTTCCGCTTCTAGACTGACTTGATGGTTCCTGAAATTACCTTCAAAGCGGAAATGCTCTTTAAAAAAGAATGTCAAGTCAAAGTTTGTTTTTCTCTAGATTTGATCTTTGCATTTTGGACCGGCCGGCAGGCACACATATCAATATTTGTAAAACACTGCATCTTGTATGATACGTCATCGTCTTTAAATTACCCGCGAACATAGAGTTAGGGTTTGCAGATTCACTCATGACTTGTCAGAGGTTACTGAATTATTAGCATCTCTATCGGTAATGCTAATCAATCCCTTTACTTCTCCGTGGCCATTTTTTGCAATTTATCTCATCAATATTGTGCCATATGTCATCTGTCATACAGGCTAGAGGCTCTAAAAACATTCATACAAGTACCTCCAGACTTCGTGACTATGATAGTCGTAAACATGTACATGTTAAATACCCACCGGTAGCAAATTCGTAAATCATTCTAAAGATTCGATGGTGGGTATTTCAATTATACTATCATGGGAGCTTTGTCTATGTTTCTGCATTGATATGAAACTTATACCCGTCACTGTACTGACATGCTAAACAACCAGATCGTCTAATTGCATTGGTATGTTGCACTTAAAGCTTGGGAGCACCTCGTAGCTCAATATTGGATATGTGAAATATCAGGTCCTAGTGTGCTATCAGAATCCACCCATCCCTCGCCAGCTGTAGATTGGACCTGCTCTTCACAATTACATCTTATGGTCCGTCTACAGTGAGTACTGATGTGATGTTTGTGGGGATTACTACCTGTTTATACCTAACTGTCTGCTCTCTTGTCCTCGCATTCTTCATGAACCGAGTTATAGCTTCAGTATGCGTCTGCTTACTTAAGACAAGCTATGGATTGTTGATCAGAAGAACACATCATTATATGTCAATATGATAGAAATCACTATTTTGGCCGATGCTGTCCAGAGGGAAGGCATATACGTGAATGATCGCTCTCACATTTCAACCTTTGAACGATCCAGTGTTGCTCGTAAGACGCCTGCAAGAACGAGAGAGAGAGAGGGAGCGACAAAAAGGCATCATCTTTGGGTGAAGCACAAATCACATGATCTCCTTGCCTGTGTCCCTGTTAAGCGACGCTGCCTAGCATGAGATTGTTGAATACGTACCATCTTATGCATCACCAATTCCCCCAGTGCTAGGTATGACCATTCCTCCCATTCCTCCAAGCTTCAATGCTACAGAAATGGAGCACTGATATACCAGTCTATAGAACAGTTGTATCGACATGGACTATTCAGCAATCGAATCTGGAGGCTTTGGCGACTCGGAAGACCATCATAACGCCAAACCAATATCATCATCATCCACAAGCTCTGCTCAGCGAGAACAAGGTGCATTTTCCCCGCCGCCATTCGGTTCTGGACCACCGTCAAGTCCACCATTCAGGCCTCAGGATGGTAGTTCACCTCCAGACTCTCCAGACCTTACACGACCGCATCAGGATCAAGACCCAGTAAACCAGCAACAGGCTCGATATACAAGACCAGATCCACAACAAAGAACATCATCGCGGCAGGTTTCCGGACAACAACGAACTCAACAAAAGCCTCACGTGCAATACAAATTACAAGCAAAGATTACAGGATTGGAGAGAACAGGACGAAAGGATCCAATCTTAAGATTCGATGTCCACGTAAGAAACGGGATCGTCAACACGTAATGTTGTGAAGACTAACCAAGGAGTAGACCAATCTACCCAAGTTTCGCACAACACAGTTTCGAGACGTGAGAAGAACACATCCCGAGTTTATCAAGCTTGCCAACCACCTGATCTCTGCAAACCCAGAATGCCTTGTTCCTGCCGTTCCACCGCCTTCTACTTCTGCTGGAGTAGGCACCGATGAAGACGAAGCACGTGTACGCGGAACAATGCAACGATGGCTGAATTATGTTTGCAGCAACGATGTCTTGATGAGAGATGAGGAGATGATATACTTTGTGGAAGCGGACTTTGGCTACTCTCCTGTAGTCCGTCGAAAACAGCCTGCAACTGGTGTTCGACGAAAGATGCTTAAACAACTAGCTCCACCTCATGATGAGACAATAGAATTGGCAGAGGCAAGACCTATTGTCAAGGCGTTCTACCTGGGAACCATGGAAGGCGGACACAAGGTCGACAAGATGGTCAAGAATCGGCGCAGTATGTTTTCAACATGAACTATGGTTGATAACTTTACTAAAAAGAAGTATAGATCTTGCTCTTTCAGAGACCGACTTTGGAGTCAAAATGGCAGCATTGTCTGACCCCGCATTGACAGCACATCCTGGACTCTCTTTGGCACTACGAAAACTTGGCAAAACGATACAATCTGTGGGGGATCAAAGAGCAGCCCAGGCGACTGCTGAAGCTACGACATTGTCTGATTCGTTCCAGTACCATTCTGCCGACGCCTTCATTGTCAAAGAGAGCCTCACCAATCGTCAAATGTTGATGCGAGACCTCGTTACAGCACAAGCGACAAGTCATTCCCGACTCGCAACCACCAATCGGCTAAAATCATCGTCCTCCATACGAAAGGACAAGGTTGATGAGGCTATACTAGCTCTAGACGAAGCCAGATCTCACGAAACACATTTACAAGCCAAAGTTGACCGAGTCACAAATAATCTGCTCCATGAACAAAGACAGTGGTTTTCAAGAACAGCATCCGATTTGAGAATGTCAATACGAGATTATACTCTTCGTCAAATTGAAGCAGAACGTCGTGTTCTTGCAATCTTAGAGAACGTTCGTCCTGACATTCGAAACATTGACTCGTCTGGTGGGCTGTCGCGACTTGGACGAGATGTACCACCAGGAGCACGCAGGTCCTCAATGGCCGCATCGCAAGGACCTCGTGGAGATTCGTGGAGTGGTGTATCAAGAAGTCAAGCGCCAGGGATCAACAGAAACTCGGTGGTTGGAAACATGGTGGTCCCTCCTACGATAGGAGCGGCTAATGGCAGTGGAATCACAGAAGAAGGAGACGACGAGGCAATAAAGAAGATGTCGAAAAGCGTAGTGGAGGAGGGTACTGTGGCTGGAGAGGACGATAGAGTGGACGCAAAGAATGCAGCTAGTAGATTGGCTGCGAGTACGTTCTTTTAGTGGAAATTATGGTGGAGGTGGCTATTTTCTCTTTGAGTTTCTAATTTAAAAATATTCTGCATTTGAAATTGTTTTGGCTAAAAGCCCTTTGGGATGTCACGAAAATTGTTGATTGCGAGGATGAGCAATCAGCAAAGATGTAAACGAATAGTCAATATTGAGCGGTGAATGGGTGGCTGTTCCTGCCCACACATGTTAGAAGTGCCTTCGATTGAGCAGTGTTTATGTTGTTACAAACTTTGGAGCTTCAAGTTTACTGTGCTAGCTTGAAGCAAATGGAGCTCAGCTTACCAATGACGTCGTCTACTAAGCCCTAAACAGGAACACAGGGTTCTTTAAGTACCTTTTTTGTATTTCTTTCTTCATTTCTTCAAGAGCTATGGCAAAAAAGTTCACCGGTCAGACGCGCGTTTAAGCTTATTTTGTTGGTCAAAGAGATTCTTAGATGGCAGGGAGAGGCCAGCGCAGTGGATGTTTATGCACACAAATAAAATTTCGCTCCACATTCTTCCAAGCTAAAGCTGGAATTTTTTCCCAATTCTCGCACCCCTAAAAGAAGAGTCTTTGTCTAATCTTGACGGTGATGATGGTAATTTCTTCTTTCTCCTTCTCGTGCTTTCAGTGTTCACCGTTCGCCACCGTCCTTTCGGGGGGGCTTGTCAGTGCCCAGTCAATCAATTAATCAATCAGTAATACATTTGGGCGATATGTGGTCAATTGTCATTATTGTTTGTGTGTATATGTGTGTGAGTGAGAGTGTGATGCATCTGATCGTGTTTGTCCCACAGAGTGAATCATCCATCACCACCATCCCATTAAATTCTTCCCCCAGTCTCCTTCTCTTTCTCCTTCCTCTCTCCTTCTTCCTCTTCCCTCTTCACCAGTCAATCAACCTAATTTCGTCACCATAAGGTCACAACCATTTATTCCTCACTCAAACCAACAACCTTCAACTCTACGAACCTTCTTCTCCCTGCTCGTTGCTGTCTTCAATCAATTTAGAGAGCTTGACAAACACAATACTCAAAAAGCACACTATCGAAGCAAAGCTGCTACGTGGACACTTTTAAGCAAACTCCTCTCAACTTTCAAATCACACTACGCCTTTTTTGACCCATCTCTTCTACTTGGTTTCTTCTCAGGTAGAAGATAATTTTTGAAAGAAAGCTTAAATACAGAAAAGTTACATCTTTTAGAAAAAAACTAAAATCACATTCAAAAAATGGCTGCTATTGCACAAGCTGTGACTGATGCTGCTAGCTCAGCTATGGAGAAGCTCAACCTTGGCAACGGAACTGGTGCCACAGATGAGTCCCACACCTTGAGTGCTTCAGAGGGTCGACGACTCTATATTGGCAACCTTGCTTACAGCACCACTGAAGACGAGCTCAAGGAGTTTTTCAAGGGGTATAAAGTGTAGGTTTTCATTCACATAGCTCTCCCTGATCAGTTCGTTTCTACAGTTTATGGAAGCTTGGAAAAGTGGCACAACATTGTCAGGTGGCAATGGTACTAACAAGTGTTCTGCTTTTCTTAGTGAGTCGGTTTCAATTCCAACAAATCCACGAACTTCTCGAGCTGTAGGCTATGCCTTTGTCGACGTAGCTACCAAGGAAGAGGCAGATCGTGCCATCGGTGAGCTTTCAGGCAAGGAGGTATTGGAACGCAAAGTCAGTGTTCAAGTTGCTCGACGACCTGGTTCTGCAGCTCCAGCTACTTCAGGAGAAGAAACAGATGGTGCCAACAATGAAGATGGCCAATCTCGACCAAAGAGAGGACGCGGAGGATTGAGAGGTGGTCGTGCTGGACGTGGACGAGGCAACAGAGTAAGAATTATCTGACAAAAATGGAACTGGGGTTGATGCTAACAGAAGTTACAGCGTCGTGGAGACAGTACTCGTGGAGCTCCAAAAGAGGGCGAAACAACTGAATCAACTGGAGAAGCTGCAGCTACCCCAGCAGCTACCACCACAACCACCACGGAAACTGCCGCAACTGCTGATACCACTGAAGCCACCAAAGAAGCCCGTTCATCAACAAAGGAGAACCGTGAGCCACGAGAGAAGAAGAAGCGAGGACCACCTGAGAATGGTGTTGCAAGCACTACTAAAGTCATGGTTGCCAATCTTCCATATGACTTGTCCGAAGAAAGTGTAAGTGATGAATTATGACTTTTCTCAAAATGATGGTCGACTGACAAAAACTATAGCTCAAAGAATTGTTTGCCGCTTACAATCCAGAGTCCGCCAAGATTGCTCTTCGACCAATTCCACGATTCATGGTCCGCAAGCTCCAAGCCCGTAACGAACCACGTAAGGGTCGTGGCTTCGGTTTCGTCACTCTCCCAAGTGAGGAACTTCAACAGAAGGCAGTTGAGGAGATGAACGGAAAGGAGATTGCTGGACGTGAGATCGCCGTCAAGGTCGCAATTGACAATCCAAAGGCTGAAGGTGAAGAGAACGAACTTCACGGAGGCCAAGCCGCTGAAGGTGCCGAGAAACCTGCTGAAGAGGAAGCCCTTCCAGTTCTTGCTTCCTAGACAACCAAATCCAACATCCATACGAATATGCGAGCCCTCAACTTGTACGATTTGAATATAGTTGAGCGTGAAGGGCTCTCAACAAATTCCTCATATTTTCGTCTCAATTATCTGTTTCAAACATCACGCTCAACGAAATGATCCAAACCAACCTTTTTCTTTCTAACGGAAAGTGAAAAAGAATAGCTTGCCAATTATTTTCGTTGAGAAGAGTCTTTAAGTAGATACTTTTTTCAATCACCAGCTCATGTCTTTCCTTTAAAAGTCAAAGTTTTAACCCAAAATTACTTTTGATAATTGTTCTCCTACTGTTTTTCGATTCAATTATATCTGTCCTGGGAGGACACGAAAACCCATTTTTAGTTACAATTCAAAACTGTCACCCTTTTTCCTCCATCATAAGTCTTATCTTTGTCGATTTATGATAGGAAATTGAGGAACTGACAATCATGAGAAATGAACTCGTTATGACCAATTTTCAGAAATCCTGCAGTATGTGATTTGTGATATTGTGTTATGTTGGTGTCAAGATGATATGAAGACATGTTAAATGACTCTCCTCGTTAATAAAACATCGTATTCCGTTTATAGGGTATCAGTTTACAATATTGGATAAATCCAGCGAGTGCATTTGGCTTGCACGTGCGTACAAAAAAATGTTGTTTTTTATTGTGGTGTCACGAATGACGTCCATACAGATCTTTAGAGTATAATAGAGCACCCATGGGTTGAGACGAGAAAAGCCTAAGAACAAAGACTACGTAACTGCGGGCGCCATATCACTTCGTTTGATCCCTTCATTATTTTTCGCCATGATACTCAAATCTATAACATCACCACTTGAGCGACATTCGTTCTTGTCTGTAACTGTCTTTTCTAACAAATTCTCGAGTTTTGTAAGTTCTCTTCTTGATTAAGTCCAAGTTGTATTCATCCGTTGAATTTGAGGCATTATATTTCGGGGTTTGATACTGACGTTTGTGTCATTCCGTCATTGATCTAGATAGCTCTTTACTCTCCCAAACTTCCAAGGAAATGTAAAAAGAGATAAATATCCTACTCTAATTTTTTGCACAAAACAACAACCCGAATCCTCACCAGCTCGAGTCGGACTTTTCTTTTCTCCACAAGCGATTCAAGTATTAATTTGGTTCATTATGGATCAAAATACAAATCCACCTTATTCGCGACAGCCAGTCACTAATGCTAGTGCTGGTGATCCTTCACTGCAGCTAGGTGAAACACAAGATGTTTTGCCGGCAGCAGCTGCGACAAACAATTTTGCCAGCTATCAAACACATCCAGGTACAACAACAAACCCGGATAAAAGTTTGCCTTTAGGCCCATCTGTGCAAGGACCTTTGCCTGCTCCTGCTTCAGGTCCTGCTACTACTAACAACACTATAACTCCTGCTGTTGTCAATGGGAACAGTATGCGTTCATACGATGCATACCTATCAAGAGCAAATGTAGTGAAAGATTTACCACTACAAGGTCCTACTGAAGTTGTTGGAAATGGATATCAACCCATGGATGCAAATTTGAACACTGATGGAGATAAACATGGGAGATATTCCGAGGGAAGTTATCAAGGAATACATGCAAATGGTTATGACAGTTCCCTCGAGGTGACGTCGAACCAATATTCGACGACTAGAGA
>Ga0160427_10002230_pt1 | contig 11766 bp, 14 predicted proteins | sample SolpanmetagenomL_FD_108194 | JGI IMG/M metagenome (GOLD analysis project Ga0160427, IMG submission 108194) | Solar panel surface microbial communities from Lawrence Berkeley National Laboratory, California, USA - L | ecosystem: Engineered > Built environment > Solar panel > Unclassified ...
CAAGGTGGCTTTCATGCATTCAGGCAGGTGGAGAGCAAAGACAGTAGACGGCTGCAATCAGTACAACGAAGATAGTGAAGTGGTCGAAGACATCATCACAAATAAGGTCCAATTTCCAACCCTTTTCGACTTCGACACATACAAGGAGGGCTCTGGATATTGCTGTACTAAAAATAAGGTAATTCGATGCTCTCTAGTGATCCTTTCTCAGATCTGTGACATCGAATGTCATTCTTTATTTCTAAATGGTTCAGCACTCCTCGCCAAGGAATATATATACATACAATGGCCTTCCAGGTAGAGCCTCATCTACAACAAGCTCACCAAACAGAGAGAAGCCCAAACTTTGTATTTGGTGCTCCTCCACTTCTTACTCTATTTCGTCTTCGTAGAGCTGGCAGCCAACTCGTCTACTCATTAATCGGCTTCCAAAGTGAAACATATCTATGCTTTACTGCGCGATATGTTTCTTATTCAGGCCGGGGTATTTGGTTCACACGTACAGAGTAGCACCGGCAGCAATAGATCAACACAATGTAAGACACTACACAACAGACACATCACCAGCGTCATCAAACCAGCAGCAGCACAGGCAGCTGCAGCAAGATGAACACATGCAGTCCATGCCGCCGCAAGAAATGCACATGAATATGCTAAACAGACTATGAATACGCGACGATATAGATATCACAAGGGACACCACAAACTGTGCAAATATCCCTCGTCTTCCTCCTCAGCCACCTTGCACCTCAGAAAGAGAGAAAATACAGATTCAAGCACGCCATTAATCTTGTAATGCCTACGGATATGTACGCACAGGAAGCATTATGTGTGGGACTGCCGCAAACAGCAGCAGCCGAACCACTCCTTTACCTGGAAGATTACAACAGCCACTCCAAGTATACTCTCGAACAAGCCTGGATGGTCGTCCACTATATCAAGTCTCTTCAATGCCGGCTTCAAGCACACTGACATTGGCGTGGCAGCACCGTATGATGCAATGCTCTCCAATTTGAGGCGTAGTATCGACGATCGCGTCAACAAGATTCACGAAGCTGCCAATATCTCCTCCTGTTCATTATCGATGGCTCGACTGGATTGCAGGTCAATATCATCATCATCCCTCTCACTGGGCTCGAATCTTGGCTTTATGGATGCAGCTAAGTGCTTTGGCACTGCTATGACTAGAGGTCGAATGGGGTTGGTCTTGATTGGCACCAAGAAGGCCATTCGTGAGTACCCGCGTCAAAGCCCCCATCACCACAATTGAGAACCTCGCCGACTTCAATCAAATAACCTATCTAGCAACAACCTCACTTTGCAAGGCAGAGAACGTGTCATTCTTGCTCAAAATACCGTTGTCCACACGAACAAACACGTGCAGAACATCGCACTCGCCACCACATTATGAGAAGGTACGAGGGTGGTAACGCTGTTCAATTTTTCTTCTGTAAGCGTGCTGGCAGACGTTCCCTCCAGTCAAATGCAAGAATCCATCTCTACAAGCGCTAGTCGAATGTCAGTTTTTATACTCAAAGTTTTGCCAGCACTCCTTTCAAAGGACTATATATATTAAATCCAGGAAAGTACAATCGTCATTGCCAACAAAAGTCTCGTTGACGTTGCCAATCGCTGAGTCATCTAGAGCAATCCCTTTGGAAGCAGGTTCGTCAACGGCAGAGTTATGCATCCCCTCCTGCAGCAGACCCCTCCAGCCAGCAGAAGCAGAACAAGTCAGACAAGATCTGATCGATTGCGTGGCTGTTCATGGGGACATCAGAAATGGTCTGCGTGACATTGGACAGAAGCGCAAAAGTCAGCATAGCTCAATGATCGCATACTTCCTGTCGTCCAGCACAAGCTATGGAGTGATACTCCTTGCCTCATACTCCAAGTATGAGCTATGGAATGATACTCCATGCATCATACTCCGAGTACGAATCTCAGCACGCGGCAGACCGACGAAGAGGCGGAACAGCCCCATCCAGACTTCCTGCACACCTATTTGCTCCCCTTCCCACATCTGACTGGTACAACTACCCGGCGAATGAGCGGGGGTAGGTAGGTATGCAGAAAGTCTACCGAGACTGGATGAGTGCCGCAGCCGTAAAGTGGGGTCGTGGGTGATGCTGGAATGGCCGGACGTCTTGCAGAAAGCAAAAGCCTACCAGATAGGTGAGATGAAGGAGGGGAAGACTTACGCGGAGTATCAGCCACGATCGAAATCATGTTCGAGGCCAGTTTCTGGTCTTCACTCTGAAGACGCTCTCCAAAATTCCTTAGCCTATCATGATTGCTGATGCACTATGCTTTTTAAGGCGATCCAAGCATGTCGACAAGCGTGCTTTATCAGACCGTTCCTCAGGCGAATCTTACGTCCCTATTACCACAAACGACACTGATGACGTACCTACATATCTGTACTCTCGAGACTGTCAAGGACTGCGGTGTCGGCGAGCGAGATGCTGCTATGCTCTGGCGTGCTTGGTCTACTTCGACTGAAACTGATCCTCAGCCTACACGGAGTTGGGCCTAACGCACTGACGGACATCAATGTCCAAAGCCGTCGTCCCTGTTCGGCAACCAGATTTTGAGAGAAGCCGTCGACCTGACGCCCACAAAGCTATGGCCTGGCAACCCAAGGATACACGCTCGCAACATGTACGCAAATGACAGAGACGGAAAGGACGACGATGATCCCCTCTTTGATGTCAGCAGCTACATCATTGACAAGCCAAACTGCGTCGACCTCGACTTCCCTCGAAACGAGTAGGACTGACGGAAAAAGCTTGGACAGCGACAGCATGACTATCAAGATTGCACATTGTGGCACGCAGATCGTCAATATCCTCAATCCTGCAAGCCTGCACAAAGGGCTGATCGCATACCTAACTCAACACCTATGCCTGAAGGAGACTTTGCCGCTGCTGGAGAAACCACAACTTCTTCGCCACCCTTTAGTTCCAGAGGTAGGTGAGACTGCACACGATAATAGGCGGTCAAAACTTACCTATAGCTACTGCGACGAGCCTGCAAGGATCCCTCTCTAGAACGAGTTCGTTACCGGCTACTAGCATAATTAAAAAATTAGGGGTGATCGCTGTACCGGACAACCCTAGATCCAATGAGCATGGTTTCCTACTGCTGTTGATTGCTCGACGTTAGGATAAGGTTCTAACTACCTCTTAAGACGAGACGGAGCTCGATTATAATTCATGTGGTTACTAGACACAGGACCTGGTGTGCATTGCGTCAACGGTCTCCGCTACCTTGAGTGCTACAATACAACCGAGTCGATGCCACTCCAAGCTATTGACGGTCCGTTCACAGTCACGATTGTTGGGAGAGCCAGTATCGTTGTTGCATCACTGACCGGTGAGAGAACTCGCATTGTACTTGACGACGTCCACTACACCCCTACGGCCGTCGTTAATGTGGTGTGCGGTCTTAATCTACCGTTACATTATAACCTAATAAAACCCTCTATCATACTAGTGCCGCTTCACAAGGGTAAGGAGGCACAGCAACACGAGGATATCTATAATAGAAGTAGTAACATAACCTAAATCTAGACTAAAGATAGTGATATACTTGCTCTCATTAGTGTTCGCTAATCCGGACGTTTTTAAGTTCGTTGAAGACGTGGCGAGAGGTAAAGCTATGGTTCGAACTCGCACAGTTGGAGTCTTCGTCAACTTCCTCATCACAATCCCAGCAGTGAAAACATCCACAGCACTGTCGATGCACTCTTTACCAATCTTGTGCTTGATATGTGGGCAGCCGACGTCTGGAAGTTGAATTGTCATTGGATGGCTCGGCACTACTCGATTGGCAAAGCTCTTGTGGCTGGATTCTCAGAATGACAACGAAGGGAGCGGCTGTTACACTTCGCGAGCGCCGGTAGTGTCACGAGTGTAGTCCTCCTTCTTAGCTATATCGGTTACATCGCCTCCGTTGGAGAAAGATCACTACCCGAAGAACAAGTATGTGGGAGGCCACTGTACGCGCAAGCAAGAAGTTCCAGAAGAAGATATCGCTTCGCCCGCTCCCCAAAAGATCAAGTTGACCAGTACCTCGCTTCAGTACAACACCAACCTCTACGAACAGCTTTACCTCCGCTGCACTGAGCCGCACAACCTATCCCTGATTCAAACTCCTGCTAACGCTGATTGACGTTTCCAAGAGAGTCACAGTCTTTAAGATAATAAAGACGCCTTGATTCAAGATTGACAAAGACCCCTTGAAAAGGCTCACACAGCGGATACTGCTGAAGCTGCGGCTGTCAATATTACCCATGTGCAAGATGATGAACAGGAGGATATTACAATCGGGGTAGTATGCCGTGTAATCAAGGTTGTGATCGTGCACCTATGCTGCCACCCTACTATGATGTGACAGTATCGTTGTCAGCACCAGGTGTATTCGGGACATCGTCATACTTACTCTCAGACCTCTCAAGGACTTTGTGGATCATGGTTAAGGCTGTCGCCAGTAGATCCGAGTAAGCTTGATGCAGCCAGACTGAATGCTTTTATGAGCCTCATTTGACATTCCGCAATTTTTGGAGCATGACCAAGCACCACACAAGCAAGAAGCACCTCTCGAGCATCGCCAACAAAGCCCAAAAATGCTGTCGCAACAGGTCCCATAGAGACATGGCCGACGCTTTCTACCAATCTCGCTGCACTGATGTGCTGTTTCGCAAAGATGACAAGTCCACGTCCGATAGCGGATGATCAACAACATAACAACGAGTCGCTTCGTATAGCGAATGACGACACAAAGCAAGCAACGTCCTTCCCTTCCCTACCATGGAGTTGATCGACGGGAGAATACAGAAACCAACCTTAGAAGACGGCGGCTAAAGCGTCCACTACCAATCTTGTACTAATCCTCTTCGTTATTGATGGTGTCTTACTGCATTACTGCATTCTGCATGCTGAAGATCTTTTTCAACAATGAGATCAATGGGCTGGCTGACTCTTTCTCCTAATCCTGGAACTCACTCCCGACCGCCAGGAACCTAGCAACTTCAAGCGTATCTTGCCTCTGAGGGATATCGGGACGTCGTCTTCACATATCGACTAGTGCTGCAGGACTACAGTATACCAGACTCTCTACAATCGTATTCCCACAATCACAACCTCGACAAGCAGGCGTGGTTAGCCACATTCGATCTGGGAAAGGTAAAGCAGACAACAGTACGTATAATCGCCAATCCGTATCCGGGCTAGGACAAGTTACAAGCCATCCTGAGGCATCAGGAGCAGGGAACCGCACAAATTGCAAGGATGTGTTTAATTTTTATCCAGATATGGCACTGGTACTAGTACGAGAAGAAGGTTGCCATGAGGAGGTCGTCTTTGCCCCAAAACGTGAAGAGGATCGGTCTGGCCCCCATTACCGTTGTGCATAGGACATACGAACTTACGATGGAGCCATCTGCTGTCGAGGATGTGCTCTTACAAAGGCGGTTTCGTCCATTCAGCAGAGCAGAATCATGTTCGCCCGAGGATGATGAGTGGATGACCTGCTGAGAGATCTGAGCCATCAGGACACTGCCGCCAGACCCCGCAGACCGTGAATTCAACAAGCTATCGGACGCACTTCAAGCAATGGAGCTATCGTCATCTCACCTTCACCCTCACCTCCTCACACCGCTCTCGACAATGTCCAGATTGGTCACGAGCACATTCAACAAGGTAGCGGACTCTCCTATTAGCTCAGTCATGCAAAGTTCTCCAGCTTTAGATTGACAGTCACAACTTCAGACGCCAAGAGACTACTTAGGATCTCACATCTATTCTGGTCGGGATTGAGGCATACCTTTCTGCATTGCAACGGTAGAGCTTGGGACAACTCCACGATTCTCTTTCGCTTTCGCCTCGCCAACCGATTACACAAGAACTATTTTCACTCCAGGAAACTATGCGCCGCGTAGTCCTGATATACCGGCCAAGTTCAGTAACGACTAGTCTCAGACCAACCAGCTTCTCGTTATTAACCCTTTCCGGCGAATTCACACAGTCTACATTACCGCCTAGTACATTTAGTTTCACTCTGAGACAGTTATGATTCTGGTTCGAAGACATACCTTTGTGCGATGCAACGGAGAGCTTGGGACACCTCCGCGATTCTCTTATCGCGCCGCCAACCGAAGCACACAAGAAGTGTATTTACTCCAGGAAGGAGATTACAGGCTGGCGCAGGACACGCACAACACGTCAGGATCTGTGTTTCTGGTTTCTATCGTAGTTATGGCACTGGCTTTTAGTACAGTATACGAAGAAAAGGTCGCCTTCAGCCTTTCCATCTCAAAGCACCCACCCTTCGTCACAACCAAACTTACGCAATAGACGCTAAACGTCTTTGAAGCATTGGCTCCATCTTCTTCTTCTTGCCTCCGACCATGGTATGGAATAGCCCCCCCCAACCAAGCAGGAGCTGGATAGTCGATACCCAACTCGCAAAACAAACCCGGCAGATATCGAGGTAGTGAGAGCTTGGGATAAGAATTTGGTCCATGCAGGACGGTCCGAAACTAGATGCATTACCCAATGCACATGTTGGGACAGAAAGGCAGGAGTACGAGGTCAGGCTTTGTCTGGAAGCTAGACGAGAGTGGCGTTTTTATGACAAGGGTTGTGGAATGTCGAGGCGGATGAATATCATAACTGGAATAGGGATGACCGGATGAGTTGGTACATCGAGTCACACGTGAAAGAGGTCCATTGTGCTGGGAACGTGTATGAGCCAAGTCTGTGTGCTGTGACCCCTAGCAATCGAACCAGGGCAAAGAAGGAAGGGGAAGGTACACTTTGCAAGCTGACAAATAGGGAAGGGCTTTAAGGTGATATCAATTCTCGATGCTCGAAGGGAAAGGAATAGAATATATGCTGGTAGTATGTAGTGACGATGATTTAAATAAGGGTATATTCCTATACTGTACACAAATGCAATAATAATACAAGAATTCCTTCATACAAGCATACTCAACCCAGCTTCCTTCCCCCCTCTATCAACAATCTTCCTCCCCTTCAACTGCTTATACGGCACTCGCTTTCTTCCCATTTTCTTCTCAATCTCGCCTTTTGCCGGATCAAGCCAGACCATGTGCTGTTTCTCCTTTTGATTCCACGGACTCGTATGTCCTTCCAATCGTTCTTTTGTGATCACATAACGTAACTGGCTTAATGAATTCACCACTGTGACTTGTACTTTTTTGGTCTTGATTTCTTGGCCATCTTTTTTGCCATCTTGCTTCCCATCCTTCTTCCCATCCACTGCTTCGGCTTCAACCTCAACAGGCACGTCAACCTCCCTCTCTCCAACAGCCTCAACCATACTCCGATCAACAAGAACAACATCCCACCCCGCCCTCAACGCCCCAACAACATCCTTACCAACCTCATCGCCCACATGCAAACAATGGAACTGACTTCTCACATCGCCCAACAACTCTCCGCCCGTCCTCGTTAATCGCGCAACAGGATGTAACTGATCCAACACCTCCTGCGCTAATCTTACCGCTCTATCGAAAATGCGCGCGTCGGGTTTCTGCACTTGCACCTCGTAGCTGAGAGCGGCAAAGGCGAAGTGTGCGGCGCCAAAGGTGTGGTGTGGGGAGTGGCGCGAGTGGGGGGTGTAGCGCGCCGGGAAGAGGGAGGGGGTGATGGGGAGCGGGGTCGGCGTGAATGAACTCAGAATGCTGCGGACGCGAGGGTCGGAGTTGGAGATCAGACCAAGCATGGTGCGGCGTGAGGCCCAGTGGGAAGCTGAGTAGGAACTTTGGCCGATGTGGGTGAGGAAGGGGAGGACGTCGGGGAAGAGGGTGTAGGCTGCTGCGGTGGAGAAGTGGGTGTAGAGTGTTGCTGGTAAGTCTGCTGGGAGGTGCGATGTACCAGTAGGAAGGAGAGGAGTCAGCGTGTTTGTGATGAGAGTGGTCCACCACGTTTCGGGTGTCATGCGTGACGCGGCGCCGTAGTTGGGATGAGTGCTTGAGATGGCTTTGAACGCCTTCTTGAACGACGACATGACTGCTGTTTCATCGAGCTCGAGACCAAATGTGCGCGCGACGTCGCAGTATTGTTTGGCTATTGGCTCTTTTGGAGTGAAGATTGTGTCGAAGGCGTCAAAGGTTAAGAGAAGCGGGCGGGTGGCTTGTGAGGCGAACCAGGTGCTTGGTTTGAGACTGTCCCAGGATTGGAAGCGGAGCATGTTCTGCCAGCGCCATTGGGCTTTGCTGGCGTATTCGGCGCGGGCGGGGAGGGAATAGGTGTGGCCGATTCGCCGTTCGTTGTAGGAGAGATGTTCGGAGGAGAGTGAGGGGGGGAGTGGCCTATCTTTGGACTCTTCTACGCCTGTATGCTGGGATAGTGATGGTGGTGCAGATATTGGCCTGATGACTGCTGGTGTCTCCATAGCATCTTCCAAGCTGTTTCCATTGTCTTGTTGAAATGGCTTCTTAGAAAGCAGAGACACTCTCTTAGCCTGGAAGAGCAAAGTCGGAGGGCGAAGTAGTGGTAATGAGGGTTTCTTGCACGCAATCAAGGTCCCATATATCTTAGACTTCCAGAGCATGCCCCGTGAGGATTGGACATGCAGGGAGGAGCAGTTTGAAGAAGTCTTCTCGACGTCCTGGCCATGCTTATACGCCTATTGCCGCGCGTTCATGTTGTGAGGAAAGCATATTTGAAAATGAGGCAAAATACAGCGCAATAATTTGGACAAGTCGTCTGCATCATCGACAAAGCACGTGACCACAGCACTCAACAGCACTCCTCCCTGCCAGCACGAACCATTACAATTACAGTACAGCTACAGTAGTAGAGTAAAGATACTAGCGTCATTATCATCTCTGCCAGCGATCAGTCTCGCGATGCTAGAGCGAGAAAAATGTCCCACACCAGCATGATTGTCGCGGTCGAGACAGCATACGGCCAAAATACGAGCTCGCACCGCTCAACAACATCTCCTTCGAGACAAGCTGTAGTATACACGAGGAGCGGCAGATGGCTGCTTAACTCATTGCTGCGTCTCGATTGGGCACCTGTTCGTGTTCTTCCCTCAATGCTCAGTACTTGCTCGAAAAGAAGCCGTGTGGGGTGGGGTGTGTACATGTCCAGGCCTCGCCGTCACATTAGGATCTGAATCTGTGATTTGTCGTCACGTCATTCCTACGATAGATAGATGTGAGAGTGACAAATGATATAAGAGGGAAGCCTTTCTCCCGTTCTTTTCACATTCGCATTTGAAGAACAGGCATTATTGCATACCAAGACCGGGAAATCCCAACACACTCGCTAACATCAACTCATCCACATCTACTTCCTTTCCAACCACCTTCACAATGCAACTCATCACCCTCCTCACCGTCGCACTTCCTCTCGCAGCCGCTTCTCCATTCGGTCCGTTTGGACCAAAGGGCCCTAACCACCCCATCTCCTCTTCTTCTTCTTCTTCTTCGATATCCACCACATCATCATCAGACAAACATGCCAGCTTCGGCCTGCCCACCAACTTCCCAACTTTCGCCCCCGGACACTCCAAGCCCAGCGCCACAAGCTCTTCTTCTTCCTCCTCTTCCTCCTCCTCAGCAAACCCACTTGTTTCGACCGTCACTACTACACAATATGTGACGTTGCAGCCCACCACCGTCACCATTGAGCATCCCATCGTCACTATCACCTTGGGCGGTAGAGGTGGAAAGGGCACTACTGTGTAAGTCGTACACCCTTATCCCATCCTCAATTTTGCTTGAACGCTTCAGGATAACAGGATTGATAACTAATCCGTGATGATATTTGTAGCACTGTTGCAGAAGCCACGCAGACTGTGACGGCGACTACGACTGTTTACCCTGTGTTGCCTAGTGGTTTCAACTTTACCATTCCTGCGATTCCTGGTATTCCGGGCAAGTCTGGTGGTAACCCTGGGAAGCCTGCTAAGCCCAACAAGCCTGGCAAGCCGTTTCCTTTCAAGGAGTAAGCAAGGGAACTCGTGGACAACTCCAGGGCTGGGTCAGGGAGGATTGTGGTGTAATGTGCGTTGATGGAATACCGCAGGCTGGACCTGTTGATCATGATCATTTTTTAGATGCTTGCCGTATGGTATATATAGATTTTGGTGGACAATTTAATAATAGACCCAGTCAATGTCATTCCCACTGCTACGAATGTTTATTTGACTGCAATGATGATGAAGCTCTCTCTACTTGCCCTAAAACGCAACGCCACTCAACCATGGCCTTCTTATTCCACCATCATACCACCACGCCATCGGTCCTCCACCCCAACACCACCATCCATCTCCTTGCACACCCATGCCCAAACCACGGAGCACGCTAACACCAATTGGTTCAAACGTCCAGACACCACTCCTCGCAAAATCATCGACTAGCAATCCTGCTGTGAAGTAAAACCATGCGTGCACCCACGTGAACCTCAGTGCTCCCATAAGCCACGTCGGTACCACCTCTTTCTCCTTCTTGTCCATGTTACGCCTCTTATCTTCCTCACTCGTTCCATTTCCACCACCACTCATCATCCTCTTCCACGCCATCTTCCCCGCCATCTCAAGAACCACACCAAGCGGCTGCACCACAAAAAACGCCATCGCGCCCCTCACCGGCCTCGCCTCCTCCCGTCTCGCACTCAGCATCAAACTGCCACTCGCATGGACACACCCACTCACAAAGAAAACGATGAGAGCCTGCCCAACCTTCCCTGCCACACTCTTCCTGCCAACACTTGCACCATCAACAGCGAATTCACCAGCCGATTGGAACGCAAAGCGGAACAGCTGATGCCACCACGCGCCCCACCAGCCCGCCAAGCCGCGGGCGAAGACGTTGGTGTAGGGCCCGAAGGCGTCGGGGTAGAGCCAGGGTTGTGAAGTGATTGTGCAGAAGGCGAGATGGTTTAGGGGGAATGGGGCGTGTCGGAAAGGGCTTTGCGTGGAGCTGAGGAGGTAGGCGAATGTGGGTGGGCCGAGTGCGCAGGCGAATTTGAGACAGGTTGAGACCATGAGCATGGAGAGGAGGAGGCGGTAGATTTTGAGGATGATGGAGTTTAGGACGTGAGGGAGAAGCGGGTAATTTCGGGCGAGGATGGTGGAGGCGAAGTAAGCTGGTGGGGGAGAGTTGTGCAGACCGGTGTAGAAGTAGGCGTCGTGGTGCATTAGGGTTAGAAGGAGGTCGATTGTTAGGTAGTGCCGAATCAGGAGGTAGATGTTGTGTCTCAAAAGAGATGGGGTGGTGTCGTAGCGACGTATACCGATGTGAGAGATTGGTACGTCTTTGATGGTTGTGCCTTGGTCAGAGGATGAAGGTGATCCAGAAGTGTGAGAGAGTGATTTCTGGACGTGGCGTGGGAGTGACGGGAGACCTGAGATGCGCCAACTCCAGCCTAAGCCGCGGAAGTTTGTGAGAAGGTCGAGATTCCAGCAGAAGCGGTGCCAGAATGTTGAGTTGGTTGGATAGGATTGCCAGATATATTCAAGGTCATGACGATGCTCAGGTCGAGGTACGGCTGCACTCCCCTCGCTTTTGTGTTCTGATACTTGCGCTCTTTTCCGCAGGTCCGGTTCATCCGCCTTGTGTCGTAAGGAATGTTGAGTTGTGGTTGCATTCACCTTTTCAGAATTACCACCGTCTCCAGCTATTTCTCGTTGCTCAAGTCGTTTGAACTCTGTCTTTGCATCTCTAAACACCAATAGCGTCGCAGCCCATAACGTACCCCAAGCAGACGATATACCAGCACCGTAAAC
>Ga0160427_10002231_pt1 | contig 11763 bp, 8 predicted proteins | sample SolpanmetagenomL_FD_108194 | JGI IMG/M metagenome (GOLD analysis project Ga0160427, IMG submission 108194) | Solar panel surface microbial communities from Lawrence Berkeley National Laboratory, California, USA - L | ecosystem: Engineered > Built environment > Solar panel > Unclassified ...
AAGCCAGGCAATCCCTCTCAGTCGTAGTGCGACTAGGATATGGGTAGTAGCACTTGGTGCATCATGGATTCTAGTATGGAATATACCATATCAACACATAGATACGTGTTTTCCCAATTTTTGTGATGAGATTGTTGCGAGTCAAGCTCCGCAATGATATACTTGAAAAACTGCAGCTAGTGATGGTTCGCGCACAAGAATACCCGGGCCACTGTCTCATGAATAGCAAGTAAAATTTGGCCATCGAGAAGAGTTCAACTAGTGAATAAACGGAAACACGAGCAGTGTACATGCCATCAGGCGCAGTATGTCTCATGATGAATATAAAGCGCGGGTATTCTGAAGTTCACTCTCCGTGATCACGGAACGGAGTTGGGTTTAGCAAAGGCCGATACGAGAAAGGGAACTGGTAAATGCCTGCCCTTAGACTTAGGGCATCTCATTAGAGATGAACCTTACAAGAAACGCGAACCGGATTTTGATAACGATTGTGACAAGGGCAAAACGTAAGATGACCATGGAATATGGAACGGGAGGAAAATACGATGGATGGCAATGTCGTGATTATGTAGACGCTTAGGGCTACTAGTATATTACCAGGCCACTTGTGTAGATTCTGAACAGATCCCGTCCCAAATAACTCCTTCCAGAAGTGGAACACGATTCGACGATAGCTGCTGACAGTTGTCGTGTCCTAGCAATGCACAGTGCTGTCTGTTACAACTCATCTACTAAGCATAATGCTCACCTGTTCGCGGATACGAGATTCGGTAAATGATGGGGCTTGGACATGAAATGTGCTAGCGACGAGTTAACATACCACCCTGCAAGAAAGCTGAGATGAAAATTGCTCTTTTGAAATCACCTAGAGTGAAATGTTGATATGTATACGAACTCTCAAATCATTTTTTTTTTAGCGGCGGGTCTCGCTCAATTTACCAATCAACCGGAGATTCTGACCACACTCCATCGCTATCATCACTCTCACCAAGAGGAAGTCTTATATTTGAAAGACGCTATCTATCCCATCACTGGTCTCGCTTGAGAGCGCTGGGTTGCAGAGGGAGTTGATTGAGACAACCCTACACCACGAAAGAAATAATGGACCGCCCAGTAATGCATCTCATATCCCTTGACGCAATTACGAGAGAAACGCTGCAATCTCAAGCATGCACGAAGTGTAGATCTTGCTCGTTGAGGTCAAAATCAATCAATGTCCACAGATCTTGAACGAGATGGATGGATTTCTGACATTCTGCCTAAAGTTGCGAATCCATGATTGGAAACTGAATATGTGTTGACAACAATTTCTGTAGCCTCCTTCTTCCAGGGAAATGTTGGTCATGCAATGAAACAAATATTATCACAATTACAATAGAAGCTGACGTGGTGGTTCCTTTGGTAGGTGAAGCGGATGAGCTTATTTGTCAAGTTGCAGCCCCAATTTGTTTTTTGTTTTGTTTTTCAGTAAGAAAGCGCGTTGCGCACAGTCATCTCCATTCACTTGGGAATTCCCAAGAAACCCCTAGCTTCATCCCGTTCAGGCTTAACCGATTTCCAGAACCAAGGAAAACCTCATGGCGTTCGAACATGATGCACTCTTCCACAAGCCATACACTTAGTATGCAACCATCGTTCAAACAGGAACGCAGGATGTAAAGTGCATTTGTGAATAGCCTGTGAGAACACTGTATACAAAGAGCACTGAGAGAAGATTTTTGGTGTGGCATGAAGGTTGGGAAATGGCGTTTCGGCGCGTTAGTCCATGAAAGTATCTAGCTAACAATCATATCTGCGTCATTAATTGTCGCAGCCTTTGGCATTTTTGAATTTCTTTCTCTCGATCGATAATCCTTTGATTGGCTAGAGTCGATGTGCTAATATTGTCAGATAATCTTCTTTTGGGACCATGCCATGCATAAGTACATTAATATTTGAGATGATATGCGACTTTACCGATATTTACACCTGTGAGGCCAAGATTTGAAACAAAGGTGACATTGGGAAACATCTGAGGCGACACAATTGCAAAAATGACAATGCAAGGATCGGAAGATCTACTCTCACTGTTTCAATCAAGGTGAGACAGGTTGAGAATTGACATATGAGGAGGATTGGTTCCGCCGTTTCGCGATTACGTTTATCGAATGACATTGTTCAGATTTGATCAGATATCACCCCAGGCTCTAGGGTATGGGGTGATGAGGTTAGAAAGACTGCATGGAAAATAGTCAAAATACTTGGCAGTTGATCATGCTGCAGGCCATCATCTGTAATGGTGTGAGTGAAAGATTAAAATAATCGTCATTCGGTTGTTGATAAACGTTCTTGTCACACGCCTCGCATGGGGCTTCGTCGCTGTAAGAGTGTTACAGCAGTTAGACGCGAAAAAGCCCAAAGTCTCATGAATATATGATGTGTCTGTGACCTGTGTAAACACTTGTTTATGGTCAAGGGTGAAACATTAATCGTACCATGAAAATCAAGTTTTTCCTTCTTTTATTGTGTAAATAGTAGCAGGCTAACCGCACTTTTTGTACGGAATGATAGGATTCTCATCATGAGCAAGCATCAAGCATCAAAAAATAGATCTCACCCTGGTCTTTAGGCAAAAGCTTTTTCATTTGCAGTTTTGGTGTAAGATAGGTGTAATCATGTAACATAGCAGCGCCTGTAACACCATCACCTGTAGCTGTAATGTTGCAATCATATAAACTTTTGAACTTTTGGCTAAAATGAGGTTTGGCGCCGTCACTAAGAAATGATTGACAGTGATGTAACTCAAGATGTATAATATCACTGCACAATTTCACCCCAATGCATATAAATTTCACGATCCAGGATGAGATCTGGAAGTGCTTGAAGTGTCTGGTCAGGACTAGTCCGGAAGCCTTCGTGGAGCTGCCACTTGCGAGCATTACTATTACCGGTATTGCCAACTCAGAAAAGGACATTCCGCGCGCTTCAAAAACAGTTTAGGAAGGTTCCCACAAAAAAACCACACCCCTGTCACTTTCTTCCACATCATTTTTCGTCACAAATCCAGGCAGTTTCAGTCCACTGGGATATGGGAAGAGATGTCATGAAAAATTGACCTTCTCTCCTTGGCTCTCTGAGCGAGACATATTCAGAAATGTTTGAAGCAAGGATCTGTATCATCGGGGAATTTCAAAAATAAATATCTGAAAGCAGACAATGAGAGCGGCAGTCTGGGATAGCTAGCCAAATTTGCAAAGTTTGGTAGGCCTTCATTATGCATGATAGGTCTCGATTTTGGCCATGTACAATTAGTAGACTTTTCTATAGAGTGGCATGGGAAAATGGGTCAGTATTTTTTGTAATAGTACAAGCTAGCTATTCTCGAATAATAGTGACAACCAAAATATATATGTGTGTGTCTGAAGTGATGGAAGCATGAATAAACTGCTGCTTGTAGGATGTTATAAACATAAAAGGCAGCCGCGCTTGACGCAAATCACTCCTGCGTGCAAGCTCACCACAGAATGATTGCTCAGTGATGAGTGTACAGGTTGTATTATTTTCCTTGGCTGACATAAGATGCCTATATCTCTTTTCTTTTTCTTTGAGGCGTTGCTTGTCTTGCATGTTTGCGAACTAATTTGATTTAATTGTATTTAATTTCATTTAATTTCAGCTCTTTTTATTTCCCTTTCATATTCAAACACATTCCAGCAGCGGGAATCAAGTGCGGCCCGGGTAGGAACCTCATCCTCGGAATTCAGACAACGTTGCAAACCAAGTCTGATTTCATAATACTAGGTCGATGAGCCGGCGCAACGTGTGACAATTTAAAGTGAGTCAAGATTCAATCTATCTCCTTCCGCAGCAAAATAAAGGAGGTAAGACAAACGCAACACATAAAAACACAGAAACAAGTTTCCGCTCTGGTGGACACGGATAGAGTGCTCTTTTGATTAAGGGAGTTCGGGGGCTTCAATTCAAGTGGTCATTCAAGTGACTGGGAGAGGTGATAGTGTTGATGGCGTGAAGCGATGCGATAAAGATGTTCGGGAGGAAATCATTATGCGTCATCTCGCTTTCGTAACACTCTCTAACGCCCTAAGTTCTAGAGGCTAAGACTCAACAGGCAAGAGCGATCAATAACGTGGCAGGAATGAATATAGAACTTTTCCATGGACAAGCATACAAGGGTTGAACCGTTTTAAAATGTCACTCGCTCTCCAAAAAAGATTAAACCGGCTGGGCCGTCTTATCTACCATGGATTGAAGGCAAAGAGATCATTTTTGCATTAGAATTACATCTCTCAGTGAACACATAAAGATTCAATTTTTGTGACATAGCATGTTGACACCTGTATTCGACTGGTGCGTAAGTCATTAAACTTTTAAGGTCATTTGATTTGTGTCGCTATGATTACGGCCTTTCTCGACTCGGAGTTCTTCTTCCCAACTGCAGCCGCCTTCTTTGTCTTTTCTTCTTCCCCTGCTTTTCCTTCGAGGTATGAAGACCGCGTATGGCTACGCTTTAGAATACTGGTCGTTGCATATTTTCGGACGAGTCAATCTTTTCAAGTATCCTTTGTGACCACGAAATTGTATTTGATCACCGTTGCCAAATAGGCAGGACGGAGCTAGATCTAAGCACGTAACGAGCAGCTAATAAAAATGGAAATGAGGTCAAATGATCCTGATGGTGGGGCGCATTGTAAGACTCTCAAACTTTTGTAATTCTTCCTTTCGCTAGGATCGATGATGAAGATAAGTGTGCCTTCGAGTAGCCAAGTCGGCTCTTTCTGGCAGGCGATGTAGCCACACCCAGGATCCTCAATTGGTCGGCTCGTTCAAACATCCCTGAAATTCTAGAGGTCTTGGAAAAGGCACTAAACAATTCACTCATTCTCCTCTTTTAGACCGCTGTTTAGGATGTAAAGTTGTGTTTAGCAACTATCTTGACCAATCATCATTTTGGCAAACCATGCCATCTAGGTACGTAGACGTTTTAAGTCCTGCTAAACACTGTTCTTATCGTTACCTGAATTGGGGAAGTGATCGCTACAGAAAAAAATTACCTGAAGAGTTGTTACAACGATGCACACAACAGCGGTACAGTGCATTAGAAACGAACCTCGTATCAATAAAAAAACCTGACTTCCAGTAAAGTTTGATTCCATTTAATCTTATGCTGTATTGAACTGAAAACTTTTTACGGTTGTGTTCTAACATAAAGTTCGACTAGCAGCACACTCTGGTGGCTATTCCTGGTTCATAGTATTTTGTTTGTCGAACGTTTGTTCTGGGCCAATATTCAATTTAGCAACACACATGATTTGTTGATTTGTATACGATTATTAGATAAAGTGATATTTTCAGCGGCAAAATTGGGTAAATTTATAGATAATCCCATTTTAATTTAATCTACTTATGGTAGAGCTCTCTCCTTCAATCAAGGATACGCACATCATTACTTCACATTCGACGACATTGGTATTGGTGCGATGATTTCGCATTACTTTCATGGTACTTTCACGTTCCGATATTGCATGGTTCTGATCTCGTTTTAGTTACTTGCCTTTTGAACTGTTCGAAATGCATTGATATCTTACAAAACAGCACCGACATGTCAAAGACTAACGATATTGATGACAGGCATATATGTCATGACAGCCCTGTTCAAAGACTGGTGACAGGCCTCATCGAGAATAACGCATTGGGTTGAGACAGGTACATGTATATACCATGAATTCAAAATTCTTTCATAACATGGGTTCTAATTCTTATACGACCTTTTATTCGGCTCCATCGAGCTTCTCGAAGTGCATCTTAACTAGCCAGAGTGATCCTGAGCTCGATGAGCTTTATTTTGAATTGCTTCGAGCACCAAGCTTGCCTGTAATTATGCGGACATGCCTTATACCTTGATTTGATATTTGGACAACAGAATTTGCACTTGTTTTGATTCTCAAGAGTGTGCTTCTTTCTTTCCCCTTTTGCATGATCGCATGTTGAGGAATTCTTTTATAGCTTATCATTTTGATCATGCACATCGTAGAACATCAATCCGTCCTTGTTCATGTCATTGTTACTGTGTTGAAAGTGCACAACAGCCTTCTTTTAGGAATGACCGCTCCTCCTGCTCTGGGAAGACTGGAAGTGTAATGCAGTGACATATACTTAGGTAACCCCATATCGGTACGTACCTCGCACCAGCTTAGTGTACTGTAGAGATGATTTTCTTTTTCTTTCTGAATCATTTTCATCTACGTGTAGAAGATAGTTGACCATATCCACCCTGCCCATCGCATAATCATCTATCTGTCTGTCTCTACTATGCTCGTTAGATATTCTCTACACAAAACTAAGTACTTAGCCAGCCAAACTAGCAACCCAGTCTCGCATACCCACACACTTTTCAATCACTCTGTACCCACACCATTCTCTTTGCTTTTTCCCCTATATTGTACATCTCCATGCATCGATATTTGCTTCTTCCCACTGTCGCCCCACTACGTACGCTCAGAAAAGGCATCGCATATTTGTGCTTGCTTTTGCGCTGCTTGGTGTCGCTAGCATACGCATCAACCCTTCTGCCCCGAGATTTACAAAAAGATAAATCCCGCCCATATAGAGGGATAGTTGAAAGCATCGTCCTGTGAAAAATTGTAGTCAAAAGGCAGGGAAAAACTGAAGAGATTTACAGCAGAATGGAGGTTGTCAGAAGACGAGCACTATTGGCTCCTGACATGTTACTTCTCTTTTGCGACGCAAATCACAGGCTCTCAAGTGCTTGGAAGCTTAATCTAGCTGGTGGTTAGGCAGAAGAAATAAGGCGAGTTCCAGAGGAGTGAACGGGACTCACGAGAAGAGATTACCATCTTTACCGCTCTTAGCCCCAACTTACGCTCAACCCCCCCTTCCCCATCAGCCAGCCCATATAACAACAACAAATAAGTATAAACCATACATACATTTCAAACAACTAAGCCAGTACTTATACTACTGTCTTGTTGGTTGTCTATTGCTTGCTTCTTCTTCTTCATTTTTCTTTTCCTCCTCCTCCTCTTCTTCTTCTTCCTCTACTACATCTCCTTCTCCGTCTTATCCACACCTTTTATTATTATTTTGGAACCGCCCTCACTATTACTTTCACATATCCATTATTATCATCATCATCATCACCAGTCGCGCCCCCTCCGGTACTACCCTGGCTGTCCTTTGCCTAACCCAAAGATTGGTAGGTGTGCTAAGTGCTGACAGAGGGTGCTTACACGGGCAGGATTTATCGCATCCTACATATACCTAAAGATATTACGCATTACTCTATCTTCCTTTAAACTATTCCCCCGTCCTATCCATCCTTAATTCTCTCCTCTCTATTTTTCTCTTTTCTTATTCCCATTCCCCCTTAGAAAAACAGTGCATCCGTCTCCACTCATCCTCACATCACATTTTTTTTGCGAAGTGATATAGACCCATTCTTCAGAGACTTTGATCCTCTGCTGGCTTTTTTGTGTCTTTGTAGAATTTATTCAATCCATCTTGCTTTCTTGCATGCATTACTGTCAATTGATAAATCTTATTATCCATTGTCTCTTCATAAAGAAGTAGGAAGGAAAACAAAAAACAAAAAAAAAGAGACCAAACCAAAATTAAGAATAAAATAAAAAGGTCCTCCAGAGTCCGCTTCGGCATTCCAACGGCAAATACAGAAGTCATTGGAAGCACATCTTCAGTCATTCATTCACCCTCCTCTCAAACTTCTCATGATCTTCACTCCTTCCGCTTAATAACACACGAAACGCTCGATTTTAAAACTTAAAAATCTCTCAAACCAATTTCACTCACCGAGCCGAGAGCAACGGAGCAACAATTCTTACGGAACGACATTCACAGATTGATTTGAATCACGACACTTTGCTGCGATCATAACCTTCCATCATTCTTTTACAAAGGATTTTGAACTCAATTATCAAAACGAGTCGCTCTTCGGATTCTGAGCACTCTTCGTTCGACATTCATCCGGACCATTTTCTGTCAAGATACCCCCCGAAACTCGAACATCCTGAAGAACCTACTCGATTTTCATCGTCTCCTCTCCTTCGTTATGTCGCCATCCCGAGAAGACAACGCTCGCGATTCTAACAGATCACCATCTGAGACGGCCCCAACAGCCCAAGCATCCCACACATCCCATTTCACCGCGGTGAACGGTTCTTCTAAATCTGCGGAGCAGGGCTCAACGAATCGTCTTGCATCTCCAAAATCATCACCTCAGCCATCGACAAGGGTTAATACTTCACAGCCGGAGCAGTCTCGAGATAAGCAAGATCACAGTATGGATTTTCCAACTCCTGAAGGAACTTTGGCTTACTCAAGAGTTTCAGTATCTAGATCGGGTTCCCGTAGCGCCGGTGAGGGCGACGAAGGGAGCGACCTGAGCAGTTCTGTTATGCATTCACCTACAACACCTACATCTCTTACTCATGACGGCCAGGCCAAACAAGGCCATTTCGAGAAGCCTGGAACTTACTCTAGATCCAATAAGGCACCATCCGAAGATGTTACGGACACTTCAACTTCAGCCAAAAGAAAGAGGTCATCCTTGTCTCCAAATCCACATCCTCCACATCCTCGGACTGACGTGTACGGCAGCCATGAGATGGATGTTGAAGAAGATGCCACTGGCTCTAAGAGTAGCATCAATGCTCAACTTATTGCCGCTGCAGCTGAAGGAGCAGGTCAGAAGGATGCACAAGTTGCAGCTGAAGCTCGCGAACAACTTTCACAATACAACCGTAGTCAACTAAAGAATGACTCTTCGACCATGAGTCGGTTGGATCGGGGTGAAAGCATGGATGGTCAATCCCAGAGCAGCGATATGATCATGTTGGATTCTCAACCATCACAAATGTCGCAACGTGGTCCTTCTCAGCAATTGTCTCAGGAGCACGGATATGATCCCATGACTCCTATGCAAAATGGAATTCGAACCACTGACAATAAGAGGAAGCGAGTATTCAGCAATCGAACTAAGACTGGTTGTATTACATGCCGCAGACGCAAGAAGAAGTGCGACGAGGAGAAACCTGAATGTGAGTAGATTGTCCACTGTCAGTTTTTTTTGCATGGCTGACATGTATTTGTCTCAAGGTGCCAATTGCAAACGTGGAGGGTTTGTTTGTGAAGGCTACACCAGCAAAGTTCCGTGGACGAAGCCAACAGGAAAATCTCCGTCTATACAAACCAAGCAAGAATCATCCACTATCTCGAATGGCTCACCAGCCAACATCCCAATGTCGGTTCCAGCAAGTGCTCAAGAACACGTTATTCACCAGCACATCTTGCCACAGCAGCCTGGTTCAAGCTTTGCCGTCACTCAATCTCCGGCAACTATTCGGGTGATTGAAAGACAAGCTGTAAGTGATCCTTATGGTATTTGTTGACGCTTCTGATACTTACGCAAATAGCCCCAACCTATTCCTCCAATGGATTACGCCATGACCCACATACATTCCCACCCACATCAAACCCACAGTCATGGGCCACCAGGATCACAAGCTACAGCTAACATAGACCAAAAGTTTCACAAACAACCTATTTCTGATCCAAGAGGACACGGGGCAACTGGTATGCCATTATCCGGTGCTCAAGTTATCAGCGCGCCTGTAAGACGACCCTTTCACGACGCACGTCACGATAGAAACAATTCAGTTGAAGGCAGAAGCTCACTGTTGCAGCAACAGCCACCATCACAGGCACAACCATATCCTTCTAACCACTCTCAGCGCTCTGCTCCTCCTGCAAGATATGCTGCATCTGAAAAAGAGAAGATGTTGAATGGAGACTACTTCCATGCATTCACCCCAGAATTGCTGGAAGAGCGAGATCGATGCAAGGCTGCTTGTTGGAGATTTAACAATGCTGCTAACCCAACATTGGGAATTGGCCGGGATGAAAAATTGAGATTCTTGATGGAGATTCTTCGACCAATGAGTGGATCTCGTGGCCCTCAACCTGGATGGAACGGCGAGTATGGTGCCAATGGCCACCCATTTTCCAGAAAAGCTCTCCCTGGCTCAGAGAACACTGGTATTGGTGGTTATCCTGCTGGAGAGGAACCCTGGATTGAAGCTCCATTCATCTGTGACTATGGTTACAACATCAAACTTGGCCAAGGTGTATTCATCAATTTTGGTTGTACAATTATAGACACATGCACTGTATGTAAACCATGCTACTACCGGTGTTGATCAAAATTCTAACGTATACGGTTATCTAGGTTACCATTAAAGCAAGAACAATTGTTGGACCTAATGTTCAAATTTATGCTGGAGGTCATCCATTAAACCCAAGAACTCGAAACGGTACAAAAGGACCTGAATTTGGAAAGCCAGTTACTATTGAGGAAGATTGCTGGATTGGGGGGAATGTGACTATTCTGTAAGCTATTTCTGAACTTGTCTCATCTAAAACTTCTACTAATTAAATGTTATAGTCCTGGAGTCAAAGTGGGAACTGGAGCTACTATTGGAGCTGGAAGTGTTGTGACCAAGGATGTTCCTCCAAATACCGTTGTGGCTGGAAACCCTGCCAAAGTGGTCAAGGGAATTCTCGAACACGAATAGGATTCTGAAGAACAAGTAGAATTTCCGAACATCAATGGACACTACTGCCACCACTTTTTTCAACAATAGTCTTCAAATCACAGGCACTACACTTCCATGAACGAATAAATACGGCCAGAAAATCCACGCGAGAGACAATAACAAAAACGATTTTCACTTACCACGCTTTACGACAACTTAACATTCCTAATATCAATTACGCGACTTACAAACCACAGTACATAGGTTCTTATTGCTTTCTCGGATTTCTGCTTATTGCTTTTCTTTTTGAGTTAATCGATGTCGGGGAGTTATGAATGTCATGCTTCGGTGTTCAAATTTTTTATTTTATTTTAAAGTCCCTCTCTCTGGAAGTTTTGGAATATTAATTCTCAACAACAGTTCTTGCTCACACTTTTTTTGTATCGATTGCTTTTTACTGTTTGGCGAGTATGACATTCATAACTCTCCGACGTCTAGGGGCGTGAGTCGGGTTATTATCAAGATACTGTGCTCATCTTTATCTGTTACTTTTACGTTTTTGCTTTTCACCATATGCCCCTCGTCAAGCTTGTTCACAGCTACATTTCTGATCGGAAAACAAACGCCCTTTTCCATCTGCAGACGCCACGGTCATACCTAGCTCTTTCTAATCTCTAGTGGTTTTCTCTCTCTATTTTCCTTTCCTCTTCCTCTCATCTTTTTTCCCGCTCATGCTGTTTTTTCCTTCCTTTTTTGCAAGAGGACCAAAAAAGTAATGGTTGATGGTCGCGATGAGTAGAACGTGAAGAGAACGTAGGAATTCTTCTCTTCAGTTTCTCTTCATCTGGATGACTTTTTTATGTTCAATATATCTTTGCTAGCACAAACTGCTATGATGTGCTTTATTCTTTGTTTCTCTTTTCTTGCTTTTGCCTTTGATTAGGGCAGGCGATGACGCCGTTCACAAATTTCCATGTATTTTTAATAAAAGATTGCTTATATTTCTGTTGAATATGAATAATGTTCTGTTCAATGCTCTGTATCTATGTCTGCTCCTATTTAGACAAGCTCAAATCAATGCAATATGATCCCCTATGTCAAATTTGAGTCGATTCATAAGTATGTTAAACGCTCGCTCAGAAGTTATACCATCTGTATTTTGAATACTTAGTAGATCTTGTTCTTGAGAGGGAAAATG
>Ga0160427_10002232_pt1 | contig 11758 bp, 7 predicted proteins | sample SolpanmetagenomL_FD_108194 | JGI IMG/M metagenome (GOLD analysis project Ga0160427, IMG submission 108194) | Solar panel surface microbial communities from Lawrence Berkeley National Laboratory, California, USA - L | ecosystem: Engineered > Built environment > Solar panel > Unclassified ...
CAAGGTGCGGTAGAAGGCCGGCAGCGACTCGTCCGAGGCCAGCTTCTGGAGGGCCGCCTGCTCCGGTGACGCGAAAAACCGGGCGGCGACCTCGTCCAGACCGGACTTGTGCTGAACCGCCTCGAAGTCGACCCCCACCTGCCGCCCCCGGACGAAGGCCAGCAGAGCGTATCGCCCGGCGTACGAAAGGCTGAAGCCGATCTGCGCCACATGGTCCGGGGAGCCGAGCCGGGGCTTGCCTTCCCGGCTGAGCACGATCGGCACCCGCGCCGGGTCCAGGCCCAGGTATCCGCCGAGCAGAAGGCGCAGTCCGGTTCTTGACCGGACGTGCCGTCTCCGGGCGTCCAAGTTCACGAACCGGGCGGCACGGGCGCGTTCGGCGGCATCGAGAACGCCCTGGTCGGTGTCGTCCGCAGAACCGTCGAGGTCGAGCAGATGAAGCTGCACTTCGCCGTGAGGCAGAACGCGGCGGGGGGCAGGTGAACCGGCACGGCTCACGGCCGGTGCAGGCCCTCTTCTCGCAGGGCGGTCCCGAGCAGGGCACCGATCCGGCGACTGCCTTGCGCCGAGAGCATCAGGTCGAGGTGGCTGCCGGGCACCCGCTCGACCCGCAGCCCACCCACGGTCAGGCGGCCCCAGCCGAGGGTCGAATCGAAGGTGTCGCCGAGTTCCGCTTCGGCGCTGTACAGGGTGAGGGGCGCCTGCAGGGAAGCGGGCCGGTAGCGCCATGTGGCGTCCAGGCTCTGCCGGTAACGCTCGTCCTGCTGGAAGACGCTGGCGTTCGGACGAACGAGGTGCAGGGCACTCAAACGCAGTTCCCGTGCGAGGTACTGCCGCCGCCGAGCAAGCCTGAGCCAGGCGGGGTGGCGCAGAAACAACGCCAGCTTGGCGGTCAGCGGCATCAGGAGCCGGGTCTCGATCTCCGGCGTGGCCGTGTCGATCAGCCCCACGAAGGCCACCCGTTCACCGTGCTGCTCCAGCTGCCGGGCCAGTTCGTAGGCCACCAGCCCCTCGAACGAGAAGCCGATCAGCCGGTACGGCCCGGCGATTCCGGCGCGGCGCAGCAGGGCCACGGCGGACGCGGCCATCTCGGTCACGTCCTGCACTGCCTGATCGATGGCGTAGATCGGTGCGTCGAGGCTCAGGCCGAGCAGGACCTGACGGTACACGTACGGGTCCCCGAGCACGATCAGGGGAGCGGCGCCAGCGTTCCGGGCGCTCGGACGCCGCAGACAGACGAGGCCTTCCTCGGCGAGGAGGGCGATTCCTGAACCCCGCTCCTCGATCAGGGCCGCGAGGCCACGAAGGGTCGGCCGCTCGAACAGCACGCCGGGCGCGAGGTCGGCACCGAACAGGGTGGACACCCGGCTCAGCAGCAGGGCGGCCTGCAGCGAGGTGCCGCCCAGCGCGAAAAAGTCTGCCTGAGGGTCCGGATCTGTGCCGGTGGCCGCGATGCCCAACACGTCGGCCCAGAGCTGGCTCAGGCGGGCCTCGGTGGCGCTCAGGGCGAGATCGGGTGCCGGGTGCGTGCCACCGGGATGGCTGGGCAGCGGCCAGGCACTGAGGGCGTGCCGGTCGATCTTGCCGGTCGGGCCGAGGGGAAACGCCTCGACGTGGACCATCAGGCTGGGCACCATGTAGCCAGGCAGCCGCTGGCCGAGGGCAGAACGCAGGTCGCTGACGAGCATCTCTTCAGCCCGCTGGCGAGCGGAAGGCACGACCTCCACGAAGGCCACCAACCGTTTCTCCTGGTGCACGCCCTGAGGCAGCGCGAGGACGACCGCCTCCTGAACGTCCGGGTGCTCGGCCAACGCACGCTCGATCTCGGGCAGTTCGATCCGGTGGCCGCGAATTTTGACCTGATAGTCGCGCCGACCCAGGAATTCCAGGTTGCCGTCGGGTCGCTCGCGCGCCAAGTCGCCGGTACGGTACAGCCGTGCGTCCGGCCGCGGATCGAACGGGTGCGGCACGAACTGCGTCGCCGTCAGCTCGGGACGGTTGGCATAGCCGCGTGCCAGGCCGAGACCGCCCAGCCACAGCTCGCCCACCTCCCCCGCCCGTGCCCGCACGCCCTCGTCGGTCATGACGTAGGCCTCGGTCCCGTGGATGGCCCGTCCGATGGGAATGTTGACCTCCAGGCCCTCGGGGCCGCGCACGATGTAGGCCGTGGTCAGCACCGTGTTCTCGATCGGGCCATAGAGATTGACGAACTCGCAGCCGGGCACGGATTCGAGCAGCAGCTGTACGGTCTTGGCCGCCGCGACGTCGCCGCCGGTCAGCACCCGCCTCAGTCCGGCGAGATCGGGCAAGCACTCGCTCACCAGATGGTTGAGGACGCCGGGGGTGATCATCAGGGTGGTCACCCCCTGCTCTCGGATGGTGCGTCCCAGCTCGGGCAGCGACAGATGTGCCGGTTCGTAGACGGCGAGCCGTGAGCCATTCAGCAGCGCGCCCCACAGCTCCAGGGTCGAGAAGTCGAAGGCCAGACTCGACAGCATCAGGTGCACCTCCTGCGGCCCGAAGGTGAAACACGTCTGCCCCAGCACCAGGTTGCCGATGCCCGCGTGCTCGATCTGTACGCCCTTGGGCGTTCCGGTCGAGCCGGAGGTGTAGATCATGTAGGCGAGCGAGCTGTCGGTCGCGACCGGCGGCGGATTCTCGGATGAAGACCGGGCAAGCTGTTCCACGGCCTCGTCGAGCAGCAGGAAGGGAGCGGGGAGGTGCAGGTCTTCCGGCAGGCCGCCCTTCAGCGAGAGCACGAGCTGCGCTCCCGAGTCGGTGACCAGGAAGCTCAGGCGCTCGGCCGGGTACGACGGATCGAGGGGCAGGTACGCCCCGCCACTTTTCAGGATCGCCAGCATGCCGACCATGGCCTCGCGTGAGCGCGGCAGCATCAGCCCGACCACCGTCTCCATGCCGACGCCCAGCGACCTCAGGTGATGGGCCAGCCGGTTGGCCTGCTCGTTCAGCTCGCCGTACGTCATGGTCCAGCCGCGCCCGCTCAGGGCCACCGCGCCCGGAGTCCGCTCGACCTGCGCCTCGAAGAGAGCGTGGACGCAGTTCCGGTGCTCGGTTGCCGGAAAGATGCGCTGGATGTTCTGTCGATTCTGGATCATGGCTGGCTCTCCGGAGGTGGGATCGGAAACGGGGACGGGGAGAACGCGAGAGGCGGTCTACGGGCCTAGAGCGGAACGGACAGGCACAAAGCGGCATGTCCCTTCGGCAGGTCCGGCTTGTTCATCTGGACTTCATAGTAGGCAGTGTGCGAATCATGAACGCAAATCGGTGGAGGGCACCCCGATTAACGGTTTAGGGGGGTTGACGACGGGACGCAGGCCGCCAGATATGAACAGCTCGGTGAGGCCAAGACTGGTTTCTCCCGTGTGGCAGAGCAAACCACAGGAGTTCCGAAATGTCACGCAACCGCTTCGTCCGTAAACGGATGGTCAATCCAGGTCGTGGCTCGGTGGCGGCTGCCGGGCCTCGTCTTCTCAGAAACGTCAGCCGCCCCGGAAAACGAGTCGGGCGACGGCGGCGGCCACCCTCAGGCTGGCGACCGGCCCGGGAGAGAACACCAGATGTTCGTCCTCCCAGTGCGCCGGGCCGAAGCGGCGCTTGAACTGCTCCAGGCCGCCGAACGAATAGATGCGGGTCAGGAGCGGACGCAGGCCGTACGCGAGACGTTCGAGCGGCGTGACGGTGGTCCCCTCCTGGCCACGTTCGCGCGAGAGGGGCACGCCGCCCAGCGTGGCGGTGGTCACGCCGCTGTCCCGGAGCGCGTCGAGCGCGTGGGCCACCAGGGCCGTGCCCATGCTGCCCGGAGCGTCCGTGGCCCGCAGAACGTCCTCGAGGTACCAGCCGTCCCGGCCGTGCAGCGGGCTGGCCGCCACCAGACCCACCAGTCGACCTCCCTGCCGCGCCTCGAAGTAGCGCTTGTGCTCGTGAAAGGCCAGGGGCTGCAGCCGGAAGACCCAGCGGAAGGCCCGGCCGGCCGGCCGGCTCCTCAGCCAGTCGGCGCAGAGCGCCTCGACCTCGCCGCGCCAGTCGGCGCTGAGGTCGCCGCGCCCCTGTCTGGGGCGTTCGCTCAGCGTCAGGCCGTCGCGCCGGGCCCGGTTGCGGGCGTGCCGGACGTTCGCTCCGGCGTCTCCGCGCGGTGGCCAGTGCGGCAGGTGAATGTACGGCGTGCTGCCCAGCCGCACGCTCACCAGTCCCTGCCGTCCCAGCAGACCGGCGAACTCCGAGCCGACCGGGCCGAAACACGCGGTCGCCCCGGTGTCCCGGCAGCAGTCGGTCAGGGCCTGTGCCAGGGCCGGCCACGCCCAGGCCGGGGCCAGCGGTTCCCCCGAAGCGACCAGCACCCGCCCGACGCGCTGGATGCCCAGGCCGCCGGGAACGCCGGGCAGGGTCAACAGGTGGGTCATCGACATCATGGCGGCGAGTGACGACGGATTGACGGCGAACTGCTGGTGCCATCCCAGCAGGGTGCTCGCGTCGGCGGGAAGCAGACGCGACGTGAAGGAGGCCGACCGGGCCAGCGTGGAGATCATGGTGTCACCATAGAGACGGTAGGTAGTGCCGAGGTAAAAGGCGATTCACATAGAAATGGAAGAACTGTGGGGCGACCCGCGTTCCCCGGTCGCCTCCGCCACGCCCGGACCGCGCAGGGCCGCCGCGCCCAGCAGGCCCGCCCGCTCGAAGTGTTCGCTTCGGCGCACCTCACAGCCCGGCAGTCCGGCCTGCACGGCCGGAGCAAACGCTTCGAAGGCCCGGCTGACGTTGCCGCCCAGCACCACGCGCTCGGCTCCAAACCGTTCGGCCCAGGGCCGCAGCACCTCGGCGAGGTCGTGGCCGAAGGAGGTGAAGGCGGCGGTGGCCCGTGCGTCGCCGTGCTCGGCCAGGGCCGCCACCTCACGGGCGCTCAGAGTCTCCGCGTCGCCGGTCTGGGCTGCCCAGGCGCGGGTGACGGCCGCGCCGCAGGCCCAGTGCTCGGCCATTCCGTCCCGGAAGGGCGTGTTCCAGAGTTCGCCGTCCGCCGGAACCCGTTCCCCTTCGGTCACCGCCTGCCCGTTCACCACGAACCCCGAGCCGAGGCCGGTGCCGAGGGTCAGCCCGATCATGCGCCCGCTGCCCCGGCCGGCACCGGCCCACCACTCGCCCAGCGCGAACAGGTCGGCGTCGTTGCCGAAACGCACGGGCAGGCCTGCCAGCAGGCTGCCGCTCAGGTGCCGGGCCAGCAGCGGGCGCAGCGGCACGCCCAGCAGGGCCGCGAACTTGTGCGCCATCTGCGACGCGCCGCCGTGCAGGTCGAAGGGGCCGGGCACCGCGATGCCCAGGTGAGACAGTCTGACGCGCTCATCGCCGCTGCCCGCCGCCTCCAGTGCCGCCTCGGCCCAGCCGCCGACGAGCCGGTCAAGCGGCGCGTCGTGTGCCAGAAGCCGCCGCGCCTCACGCAGCACCCGACGCCCGGAGAGCGAGACCAGCGCCGCCGTGACGTGACTTCCGCCGACATCGAGGCTCAGGGCGTGGTCGAGTCCCGGGGCAGCTTCCGTCACAGCGGCCAGTGCTCTGCCACGAAGGCCAGCTTCTCCTGCGTCTGCTGGCTGCCGCCGCCCTCATGTCCGTTGAACGGATAGACCCGGATCGCCTTCTCGCCGCCGTAGACGTTGTAGGCCGCGTACACCGTGCTGGGCGGGCAGACGGCGTCCATCAGCGCGACCGAGAACAGGGCGCGGGCCCGGGCCCGCGCGGCGAAGTGCTGGCCGTCGAAGTAGCTCAGGGTGTGCAGCACGGCGTCGGTTTTCAGGCGGTGCACGCGCAGGTAGGCCGCCACCTCGCTGTACGGGGCGCTGTCGGTGAGCGTCACGGCGCGGCTGAAGTGGCACAGAAACGGCACGTCGGGCAGGCACAGGGCCACGTCCGGCTGCAGGCCCGCCGCCGCGATGGCCAGCCCGCCGCCCTGGCTGCCTCCGCTGACGGCGATGCGGGCCGGATCGATCAGCGGGTGGGCGCGGGCGGCCAGCACGGCCCGCGCGGCGTCGGTGTACACGCGCCGGTAGTAGTAGCTCTCGCGATCGGCGATGCCCTGGGTCACGAATCCCGGCCCGTGCGGCTCTCCGCCCGCCTGCGGATCGGGGGTGTCGCCCACGCTCCAGGCGCTGCCCTGACCGCGCGTGTCCATCACCAGCACCGCGTACCCGGCCGAGGGCCACAGCAGCCAGTCGCTCGGCACGCTCCGCCCGCCGCCGTAGCCGATGTACTCGACCACACAGGGCACGGGCTGGGTGGTGCCGGCGGGCAGCAGCAGCCAGCCGCGCACGGTGGCCCCGCCGAACCCCGCGTAGCTCAAGTCGTAGACCTCGACCGAGCGGAGCGGCGTCTGGACGCGCTCGAAACGGGCGTCCAGCGGCCGGCTGTCGGCCTCTCCCAGGGTCTCGGCCCAGAAGGTGTCGAAGTCGGCGGGCGCGCGCTCGCCCGACTGATAGCGCTCCAGCTCACGCAGAGGAAGGTCAAACTGCACGGCGGTCACCGGATTCGGTCATCGGAACGGACAGCACGCGGGCCAACGGAGGAAAGCGCATAGGCCCAGTATCGGTCGCTCGGGGCCGGTTGAGAAGCCGGGTCGTTCAGGAGCCGAACATTGAACCGGGTCGAGACCGCGCGCCCCCGCATTGACCCGTCCCGCCGATCATGGGACCATCCTCTTAAGTTCATCCGCGCTTCATCTGCCACTCCGTGTTCTGGAGGAACAATGACCGACGACCTGAGACCGCGCACGGCCGAAGCCAACGCTGAACTCTGGAGTGCCAGGGTGAACGACTGGGCCAGCATTCAGGAAGGAATGTGCCGCCCGGTGTACGCGGCGGCCTTCGAGCGGGTGCAGCTCGGGCCGGGTGACAGCCTGCTCGATGCGGGCTGTGGTGCGGGGATGGCCGCGCAGATGGCCGCCGAACGGGGCGCGGCGGTGATCGGTCTCGACGCCAGCGCCGAACTGCTCGCCGTCGCCCAGAAGCGCGTACCCGCCGGAGACTTTCAAATCGGCGAGCTGGAACAGCTGCCGTACTTCGACAGCAGCTTCGATCTGGTGACCGCCTTCAACTCGCTTCAGTACGCCGGCAATCCGGGCGTGGCGCTGGCCGAGGCCCGCCGGGTGGTTCGCCGCGGCCGACACGTGCTGATCGCGACCTGGGGCGAGCCGGAGGAAATGGAGGCCGCCGCCCTGATAGTGGCCCTGCGCCCGCTGATGCCGTCCGCTTCGTCCGGCGCTCCCGGCCCGTTCGCCCTCTCGGACCGGTCGGCCTTCGAGGCGCTCGTCAGCCGGGCTGGACTTGCCGTGCTGGACGTCTTCGACGTGCCCTCGCCGTGGCGCTACGCCGACCTCGGCACGGCGCTGCGCGGCCTGGGTTCGTCCAGGGTGGCGGCCCGCGCGGCTCTGCACTCGGGGGCCGAGGCGGTCGACGCCGCCCACCGCGCCGCGCTGGCTCCCTTCGAGCAGGCGGACGGCAGCTACGTCGTGCAGGCCACCTGCCGCTGCCTGCTGGCCCGCGCCTGATTCAGAAGCGGCGAACCCGCACGGCGGCCGACCCGTTTCCGGCCGCCGCCTCGCACCACGCCACCACCGCCCGGCCCTGGCTGTCCACCCTCACCGACGTCGAGAAGGCGTCGTGACCTCGCGCGCTCAGCGGCCCGCCGCCCAGCAGCGTCCAGCGCCGGGCGGAAACCTGCCGCGCCCCCGCCTGTCCCTCGGCCCAGGCCACCACCGGAAACCCCTCGGCACTCAGCGCCAGGTCGGGCCGCTCCGCCGGAAGCCTCGGACGCACGTTGAGGGTGCCGCCTGAGAACGTGGGGCCGAGCGGCCGCCACGCTGTTCCGGTCCAGCGTTTGACGAACACGTTGTCGATGCCGCCTTGGTCTTCCGTCCAGGCGGCCACCGGGCCGGCCGCACCCACCGCGAGCTGCGGCGCGAAGGTGTAGGTGTGCGGACGCACGTTGAGGGCCGCGCCCACCCGCTCCCAGGCTCCGCCCGCCGTCTGCCGCGAGACGTACACGTCGCTGTGGGCCACGTCGCCTTCCAGCCAGGCGGTGTACACCACGCCGTCCGGGCCGGTGGCCGCCCCCGGAAAAAAGGCGGCCGACCGGACGGAGTGGTTGAGCGGCAGCGCGTGCTCGGCCCAGGTGCGGCTTTCCGGCTGCCAGGTGAACGGCTGCACCACGTTGGCACTCGCCCCAGGGTAGGAGATGTTGGTCCAGGTGAGGTACGGCAGGTTGCAGGCGGTCACGGTGAACGCGCGCGACTTGCCCGCGTCGCTGAGGTTGCGCCGCACCGCGGACTGACCGGGGGAACTCCAGGCTCGGCTGTCCCAGCGCGAGATCAGGTACGAATCGACGTGGGCGGTGCCGGCGTCCTCGGACCAACCCAGCCACGGCTGACCGTCGGGGCCGCGCACGGCGCTGAGCTGGGCCGCGTTGTGCGTGCGGTTCTCGTTGAGCACCTCGCCCATCGGCTGCCAGCCGCCGCCTGTCCAGCGGGCCGCCCGCAGCTGGTCGTACGTTCGCCCGTCGCCGGCCAGACCGGGGCCGCTCTCCACCCAGGCGAACACCGGGGCTCCGCCGGCATCGGTGGTCAGGGCAGTGAGCGAGGCCGCGCGGGCCGCTGTCCGCACCGGGGCAGCCACGTGACCGGAGCCCCGCCTCCGGCCTGTGCCCAGGCGCCCAGACCCAGTGCCGTCACCGAAGCCCTCGCCAGCAGGTTCGCACGTCTCCTCATCCCGGCCTCCAGGCTTCAAATTTACCAGAAGAGCGTCCTGCCTCCGGACCTTCCGTCGTCTGTGCGGTCGTCGGGCGAAGTGAAGCCGCTTCTGTGAAGCGAATCCAGCCGCACCGGGTAGCCAGAGCGTGCCGGGCGGGGCATCATGGGCACCATGACTGCGAATGATCTGGCAAATGATCGGTCTGTCGCCTCGGACGTGTGGGGCCACCTGCCGGACGGCCGCGCGGTGCAGCGGTTCTCCCTCACCAGCCCGTCGGGCGTCAGCGTGCAGCTGACCGAGTACGGCGCCCGCATCGTGCGGGTCCTGGCGCCGGACCGCTCCGGGGTGGCCGGTGACGTGACGCTCGGCCACGACGACCTCGCGGCGTACCTCGAACCCGGGCGCTCGCCGTACTTCGGGGCGGTGGTGGGCCGCTTCGCCAACCGCATCGCCCGGGGCCGCTTCAGCATCGACGGTCAGGCCTACCAGCTGCCCATCAACAACCCGCCCAACTCGCTGCACGGCGGTCCGGGCGGCTTCGACGCGGTGCTCTGGTCGGGCACCCCTTTCGAGGAAGCGGGTGGGCGCGGCGTGTCGTTCTCCTACCTCAGCCCGGACGGCGAGGAAGGCTATCCCGGGGCACTGAGCGCGACCGTGCGTTACACCCTCACCGACGAGGGCACCCTGAAGTTCTCGGCCACGGCCACGGCCACGCAGGCCACGCCGGTCAACGTCTCCAACCACACTTACTGGAACCTGGCGAGCGGCGGCGCGGGCAGTGTGCTGGAGCACCACCTGACGCTGGAGGCCGGGCACTTCCTGCCGGTCGACGAGACGCTGATTCCGCTCGGCGAGCCCGCCAGCGTGGCAGGGACGCCGTTCGACTTCCGGCAGCCGCACACCGTCGGCCGTGACCTGCACCACGACCACGAGCAGCTGCGGCGAGCGGGCGGCTACGACCACCACTTCGTGCTGGATGACACGCAGGCACCGACCGGACCTGCAGAGGCCGGAACCGGGCTTCGCCGCGCGGCCACGCTCAGCGACCCCGTGAGTGGCCGCCAGCTGGACGTCTGGACGACCGAGCCGGGGCTTCAGGTGTACAGCGGAAATTTTCTCGACGGGCAGTGGACGGGGCGCGGAGGCGCACGCTACGAGCAACACGCGGCGATCTGCCTGGAAACCCAGCACGCGCCCGACTCGCCCAACCAGCCCGCCTTTCCCGGCGTGATCCTGCGGCCCGGTGAGCGCTTCGACAGCCAGACCGAATGGCGCTTCTCGGTGAACTCCTGAGCTGAAGCCCGTCTGAGGCAGGTGCCACCGGCACGCTGAATGTAATTCCTACACACTTATCCGCCCTGTTCCGGACTATGATACGTGGTTCAAACGGTGTCTCTTCGGCAGGTTGCCGGTAGATGCCTTCCATCAACACCCATTCACGGTCAGCCCCAGCCGTTCCCGGAGGCCCGATGCCCAGCAGCGAAACCAGCAAGGCCAAAGTTCGTACCAAAGTCGCGTCCGATCCCAAGACGGGAGCGCCGATGCCCAAGGCCGCCGCGTCCAGAGCGGTCAAGTCGAGGCCCGCCCAGCCCGTAGCCGCCGCGCCGGATGCGGTCGGCGACGCGCCCGCCACGCCCACCCCCGCGCCGAAAGCGGCCGCCAGCAAGGCGGCGAAGCCGAAGGCCGCCAAGCCCGCCGCCGCGCTCGACGGCGACGCGCCCACGGCTGCCGCGAACCCCAAGAAGCCCGCCAAGGCCGCCGCGCCGAAAGCCGCTCCCAAGGCCGCCGCTTCTCCTGCGGGCGGCGCGGCCCCTGCACCGGCGGCCAAGGGTGAGGCGGCCCCTGCCGCCTCTGCCTCGGCCACCTCGGCGCTGTACGCCCACCCGGTCGTCCAGGCGTTGATCAAGTCGGGCAAGGCGGCCGGTGTGGTGTCGGCCGAGGACGCCGCCGCCGCCCTGGCTACCGCGATGGAGTCGCTCGGCATGGAGAGCGACCAGGGCGACGCCTTCGAGGGCCTGCAGATGCTCCTGGCGGGCCAGGACATCGAACTCCAGGACCCACAGGACGATGACCTCGAGGATGACGCCGAGGAGGGCGACGAGGAGGACGGCGGCCGCCCGGCCGAGGTGGCCTTCAGTGAGGACGACGCCTTCCTGAACAGCCTGCCGCGCGCGGTCTCGACCGACCCGGTGCGCCAGTACCTGCACGAGATCGGCCGCGTGCCGCTGCTCTCGATCGCCGAGGAGATCTCGCTCGCCCGCCGCATCGAGGACGGTGAGACCGCGCGCGCCACGCTGGAAGAAGACCTCGACCTGAACGAGCGCGAACGCCGCCGCCTCGCCCGTCAGGTGGAAGACGGCGAGGCCGCTCGCCAGGGGCTGGTCGAGGCCAACCTCAGGCTGGTGGTGAGCATCGCCAAGAAGTACACCAACCGTGGCCTGGGCTTCCTCGACCTGATTCAGGAAGGCAACGGCGGATTGATCCGCGCGGTGCAGAAATTCGAGTACCGGCGCGGCTACAAGTTCTCGACCTACGCCACGTGGTGGATCCGGCAGGCGGTCAACCGCGCGATCGCCGACCAGGCCCGCACCATCCGTATTCCGGTGCACATGGTCGAGACCATCAACAAGCTCTCGCGCACCGCCCGTCAGGTGCAGCAGGAGTTGAGCCGCGAGGCCACCCCGGAAGAGATCGCCGAGGCGATGGGACCCGGCTGGGACGCGGCCAAGGTCGAGGACACGCAGAAGGTCTCGCAGGAGCCGGTGTCGCTCGAAACCCCGATCGGGGCCGAGAACGACAGCTTCTACGGCGACTTCATTCCCGACGACGTGCTGATGAGCCCCTCGGCGAACGCCGACGCCACGCTGCTGAACGAGGCGATCGAGCGTGCGCTGAGCAAGCTCGACGAGCGCGAGGCGATGGTGCTGCGGCTGCGCAAGGGCATGGTCGACGGCCGCGAGCACACGCTCGAAGAGGTGGGCAACCACTTCAAGGTGACGCGTGAGCGCATC
>Ga0160427_10002234_pt1 | contig 11753 bp, 7 predicted proteins | sample SolpanmetagenomL_FD_108194 | JGI IMG/M metagenome (GOLD analysis project Ga0160427, IMG submission 108194) | Solar panel surface microbial communities from Lawrence Berkeley National Laboratory, California, USA - L | ecosystem: Engineered > Built environment > Solar panel > Unclassified ...
CCCAAGAAGGCAAAGTCTGGTGGTCACTCCCACGAAAATCTGAACATGCGCGGAGTATTTCTCCATGTTTTGGGAGACGCTCTTGGAAATGTTGGAGTTATTTTGTCTGCAGTCTTTATCTGGAAGACGAGCTTCTGGTGGAGGTTTTATGCTGATCCTATGATTTCTCTAATCATTACCCTCATCATTTTCTCGTCCGCTCTTCCATTGTGCAAGTCTGCTGCCAAGATTCTCCTTCAAGGTGTTCCTAATGGTATCTCTCTGGAAGATGTTAAAGCCGACATTGGAAATGTGGAAGGTGTGGTCAGCATTCACGAATTACATATCTGGCAATTATCCGATACCAAAATGGTTGCCTCACTCCACGTCAGAATCAATTTTGATCCACACAACGATTCCTCTTCAAAGTCACAAAACGACAGTACCAACCGATATGTTGTCCTTGCCAAAGCCATCCGCACATGTCTCCACGCATATGGAATTCATTCTTCAACCATCCAACCAGAGTACTGGCCATCAAATGGCCCTCTTGCACAAATGGACGGATACCTCACACCTAATCCCATCTCTCCTCACCATGCTGCTAGTACTCACGGAAGCACTGCACCAGGAAGCAAGACAACAAGTGTCAAGGACGCCTGTTTGATGGAATGTGCGGAAGATTGTGAGGCTGGTGGATGTTGTGATCCCGTAGAAGCAACTGAGGAAACCGATGACCACCATCATTAGAATCGTCTCTGTTTGTGCTGCGTGTTTCTTGCTTCTATCTTATGTCGAAGATGTCGTTCGAAATCTTATTACTTAAAACATACCTCTTCGTTCTAATGTCGTCGCCACTTTATACCTTCTTATCTTCTACCTTTGCTTCCCTTTTCCAAACGACTTGTACAAAATTCATTTTTTGGAGGATTATTTCCCTTTTTGTGTATAATTTTGTATCTTGTTTCTCTCATCATTTCTTTTTCTCAACGGGGAGTCTTTTGTGGGCACTTTTTTGTTTGTTTATCATGTTTGTGTAGATTGAAGAATATCGGGGCTTGCATCATCTATTCTGGTGATGTTTTAATGCAATATCTGTTCCTCTATCTCTCTGCAATGAAGGAGCAAAGCTCTTAACCTCCTTGAAGGATAAATGTGATGTAGTTGCTGTTCTTCTTGGCTATATACTTAAGTACTATATGAGTTTGAATGATAGAACATAATCAGATGTGGGTTTGTATGATAAATATTCATGATTATCTTTAGTAAAATGGTTGTATCTTTCTTCTTTTATGTTCCTGCAAAATAAATATAAAAAATTGCCTCGTCGATTGGTTTTCTCAATGCTATATACACACTCAACTTTGGACAACAATCATTCAACATGAAATCGTGTTTTTCTATTTTCTTTTTGGAAAGAAAACCCCCCATGAACCTGTCCAGACGCCAAAACTTGTAGCCCTTCTGGTGTCGTCCTAAATTACTTTCCCGCATTGACAATCGTTAGTTTTTTATCTTAAATTTCTTTGATTGGAAAAAAGCACACCGTGAAGCCTTTTTCCTTTTTCATGATGTAACAAGGTGATACCACAGGGTAGAAGAACTCATGTTTCGGCATTCATCTTGCTGCAAAGAGGAAGACAAACGAACACATTGGTCCCATATCAAGAATATCACCCCTCTACGGGCTATAATTGTCTCATTCATTAGACAATGAATTTCATTGTATCCAGAATCATTCTCTTATCATCTTTATTCTTCTGATTACTAGATGTCATCCTTCTCTTTCCCTTCTTTCGTTATTCTTTCTTGGACCTACAAATTGTGATTTTGTTAATAACTCCCTCCTTCTTTCCAATCTGCTCTATTCTTCGTCATGTCTTCTTCTATTTCACCCTCTTGTTGGTTCCATTATACAATAAGTTGCGGTTCAACTTTTCCCCAAACAAATAGCATTATTCATAGAATCCTCCGATCCTAATTACAGTGTCTCTTCTTGTCCTTATCTGTTCTTTCTCTCCTTTTCTGAAATTCATCTAGACCTCTCATTTCAAGCTGATTTGTTTCCAGTTTTCATCTCTCTGGTCCAGATACACCAATACGTGCATCTCGTTCTCGTGCTCGTGTTACTTTAGCTTCAGCAGCAGCGGCAGCCTCTCTCGCGGCTATAGAGGAAGTGCTAGTAGAAGCGGTAGCAGGAACCGGCGTTTCCAATAGTGAAGATGAGGAGAGTGTATTAGGTCGCGGATGGTGATTTTCGCTGGTTTGGAGAAGTTGTTCTTGTTGTAATTGTTGTTGGTGAGTTTGGGCGTCTTGGAAAGCAGTTTTGGCTTCCTCGGAGGTCAATTTGATGACTGTGGGTGGACGGCGAAGCATTATGTCCTGTCACTCTTCTCCTTTTTTTTTCTTTGCAAATTCGAGTGTTTTTTTGGTCTCTCCTCTTCTGATGTTCTTGTAACTTTGTATTGTTCTGATGATAGACTCTGTTTGAGGTAATTGGACCAGTGAGAGAATGGCTGAAAAGTAGAGGTAGTGTTGGATGAGAATTGGACGTAAGCCTTGTCAGACAATCTTTTAGCTTCGTCGTCTCCAAATTGAAAAAATGTTTGGTTTGTTGCACGAGCGCAGCACATAGCATCAAGGTCAGCAATCTGTTTGCAAGTTAGTGAATTCTGAAATCACCATCTCACTCACTGGCATTCTCTACACAATAATCTCATCGAAAGCAGCTACAAAATAGACGGGTTTGGCGCTGATCATGCTACCTAAATCAAAGCTAATGTATAAAGTGTTCTGCACTACTTTAAGTGAGCGCTGTGATTGTAATGATCTACATGTTTGAAGCCTTTTCCCATAAATCTTCCTCATTATACAAGCTACATTTTTACAAATCCGTTCGCCAATCCTGATATTTCTTCGACATGATTTGTTTCAAGTTCTCTAAAATGGCTGGATCGATCGATGAGACTGCAATTCCTGCAACAACAAGAGCAAGCAACAATGCTGCATGAACAGGTACACCCCTTTTATGCATTTCACGTCCCAAAGTTTGAACCACATTCAAAACTTGTCCAGTCATTGCATTACCAAATGTAGTCTGCCACATGCTTATGAAGGAGCCTATTTTTATCGATAAGAGATTGAACCAATCAGCTTTTAACTCAATATCTGGAGAAGTCGCCTCTCCATGGCAAGAAAGAAGAAAAAAAGAGTCAAAGAGAATCATGACCAATACAATTCTGATATGGCAAGGAACAAGACGAAGATTGAGACAAAAGGGAAGAACCAAGGTAAGAATTGGGTAAATATAAAGCTAAAGAAATAAGAGGGAGAGAGAACACATACCAACAACACCGCCCATCGGTCCTGCTACACTTCCCAAAGTACTAATCAATGTTGGAATACTAATTCCAGACCCCAACAATGTCGACAACATGAAACTCTGCACTGGATGTGCCTCTGCGTAACCCCACGTACTCTTCAGCCCATCAAACATGGTACTCCATAACGTTCCATCTGCACCAACCGCACCATTAGTACCATAACTATTCTTTCCTTTCGTGTTTGCCTGTACAAGGTTTACAGCTTTCAATGCAAAATCCGACGCTTGCGAGAAATTAATGTCTCCTAGTCCAGATATAATCTTTGAACCCAGGTCTGTGATGGCGGAGATATCTAAATCTTGAAGACCACCAGGACTTGCTCCTCCTCTAGTGTTGCTTCCGGCCGTATTGCCAGGAAGAAATTGGTCAAATATCTTTTGCTTGGCGTAGTTGTAGATAGGTTTGGGGATGCCGTAAGTGTTGGCTGTGGCTTGGGGTGCGGCGGTGCTACCTATGACGGCATTGATAGCTGGTTGGAGAGCTTCGTATAGATAATTAAAGTTGACCATTGTTTCTTTTGTTTTTGTTTCTTGTTTCGATAAAAACTGAGTAAATATTGTTGTAGCTCTAGTTCCTTTGAAAGCTATTTCGGATATCTTAGTATACAGAGAGAGAAGTCTGAGTCGGAACTGTATGGGTTTTTATAGCGGATAGTCTGATAGAAAGGATGGCGAAGAAGTTGGAAATTCACTTAGTCTTTGACAAAAATTTGAGGAAAACTATGTGTGTGGTTTTTGAAGACGAACTTTGCTCGTCAAGCTTTTGTCTGACTGTGTGAGAGGAACAAATGATTATCCATTGCCATTCTACAATCTACTAAGTAGGTACTTACACATACATAATAAGATCCTTGGTATGATGTACTTTATTTTTCAATTTCTATGCAGTAGGTCACGTCACTTTGTTGTTTTGGGAGTTTATTGGATGCGCGCACATCAATTGGACCAAAAGGAAACAAATTGAGATTCAATAAACGAGCGACAGAGAAGTAAGTAAGTATATGGTGCCAAAATGACGTTGCGTCGTCCAAGAATGTTTGGATAGGGTTTAAGATAGCATGTACAACTTTTAGTAAGGAGCAGAATTGTTATAAAATCGTTAGGAAGCTATTTATAAATGGATTCTTTTTAAATAAACATAAATATAAATGTGCCTTGAATTGAAGCTTCTTGTGCCGTATATACCTGGGGTTAAGTTGACTTTTGTTGGAAATAGTTCAGTTGTACAAACACAAGTACATCAAGTCATGTTATACTTGTAAAGGACATCATAATCTTGGAGATTGAACTCGTCATAGTAGATATCCTACTTACACATCCACATTCAACAACTAGCTAAAAAGTAACACACATCACATACATCATCTAGCGGTTTGATGTACTATTGAGATTCGAAAATCACAGAATATATAGAATATTCTTGAGGATCCCAAGACCAAACACACTGTTATAACGAAAAAGGGAAGAAATAAACGACAAGCTTTCGTCTTGTGTAAGCGTGCTTAAAACACAAAAGACTCCATGGGAGAACACACAAAAAAAAGGGAGAGAACCAATAGTAAAGCAGCAAAATCGAAACAAAAACAAAACACCTGCTGCTGGAAAAAGTAAGTGAAAAATATAAATCTACCATTCATCGTCGTCATCATCCCTGCCTCTATTTGCTATTTGTCTTCCCTTCAACGCAGCTGCTAGATTTGCCAAACTGGAGTTGGCGCTTGCAGGATCAACCTGACTTTGTGTAGTCAAGTTCGAGCTTACGTTGGATGAGGGTGGTGTTGCAATAGGCTTCTTCGCTGTGTTGGGCTTGGGTCGTGACGGTGGAGGTGGAGCACGACCATTAGGTCTTTGTGTTGGAGGAGGCGGAGGAGGCGGCGGTGGTTTAGTCTCCTCTTCTTGTAGATAGGCACTAGGTGCCCATCCAATCTTGTGGTTGTCAAGCTTTTTAGCACGCCACCATCCTAGACAAAATTGTTAGATCTAATTCAATGCGTAGGAGTAAGGTTAGTTACCATTATCTGCCTTTTCTTCTACTATCAACACTTCGTCTTTTACCAATGTCAATTCCCGGTCGCTTTGACCTGTGAAATCGTAGAGGGCTCGGTAGAGAATTTGGGGTGGGGTTGCTACTGCGACCGGAGGTGGAGGGGGCGGTGGTGGGGGAGCTCTTGATGACCCTGTTGACGATGCTGATGCAGTCCTTACATGACCATTGGTTTTGCCTGATAATGCAGCCACTGGAGCGGGTATAGGGCGGGATTGTGTTTGCATTTGGGGAATGATATTTTGGGCTGCGGCTGATACGGAAGTAGCAGGTTGAGGAACCGGGCGGGATTGGGCTTGAGGCATAACATGATTGCTGGCTGTAGGCATTGGAACGGCCTGTGGAACAGGTCTTGTTTGGCGCTGTTGAGCTTGTGAGGAGAGCTTTCCGTTCTTGCTCTGCTTGAGCAGTTTTCCGGTTGTGATCGCTTTGGCAGGCACAGGCCGTGGTTTAGGTGTAGGTCGTGAAACACTATTTGGCGGTTCACCCTGACCAACGTGAATCGACCCGCTCTTGTATAAGTCATCACGAGGAACCGCGGCGTCCTTGATGACCTTAACAATTGCAATCTTGCCTGGCTTCTTGTTGTACTCGATTGAACCTCCGATACGGAGATCCAAGCTGCCACGGAGAGCTTGCTTCATATGAGTGACTAACTCGGTTTTGAATACACAAGACAGCAGGGGGTCTGGTTCCTGTGGAGATCCAGCACCAATTGAAAACCAATCATCCCTCAGATTTGACATGCCCACAAATTTTATCGCGCCCAAGGATATGACTCTCTCAGCATGCATAGACAACTGACCATTGACGACCGTCTGGGATATGATGTAGAATGATTTGCCGGTTAACACAATTATTCGAGGGCTAGGCTTACTCGATCTGCCAAGTTTCGAAACAAGCAACTCTCCTCTACAAGAAAAGAGAATATTATCGGCTGGATTGATGTTGACCGCATTTCGAATAAGTTCTCCGTAACCACCTCTCATACCAACACCTAGATAATCACCTAAGAATCGTCGAGATCCTACCAAACTGTATCTCCTCCTCTCTTTACGACCTCCAAGTACTTGATGTCCATAATCACGCAACTGGATAAATTCTTTGCCACCTTTGAGCTTTCTCCAGAATCTTTGTATTCGAGTGGCACACTCGATTCTATATCTGAGATAGTTTCGCCATGCTCTCTGAATACGAATAGCCATGTTGTGCCAATATCGGTCCCTCATGTGTTCTAAAGCAAAAAGTGTTTCTGGAGTCTTGATGAAGGCTTTGGTTACGCCCATTTGCCATTCTTCCCTGGGTATTCCTGTATCTTTCAATATAATCTCAGCTCCAGATCGAGCATCTCCAGTCCACGTGTAATCGCCTGCATATGAAGTTTTGCCCGATAGCAAGTAGAAACGCTCAATAAATTTCTCAAATGTTTGTCGATAAGCAAACCCTGCTCGACGGATACGAACGTTCTCCTGTAGACCCAGATATTTGACTTGATGCAATACGGCAGATGTATCATACTCTGTCGGCGACTTGTTTTGATTTGGTTTGATTGTACGAATATAAGATGGTGTTGCTTTCGAAAGAGTGGCAACTAGTTCATTGGCAGATGCTTTAATCTTATCACTGGCAGTTGGTGGTCTTCGTTTATTATCGTGGTCAACTTGTGCTGGGAATAGGTTCTGCAAAAATTTGTTACTTGAAGCACCAACCAAGTCCAACAAATCCTTCAACAGCTGATCCTTGTTCTTGTCCGTCATGCCCTGAACTTGATATGTCACATCTCCAGCATAATGCTTGATTATAAACTGGCCCTGTCGAGGTTGAAAATGAGGATTTGAACTGAGAGCATTCAGCCGCTGTACAAATGTCTGATCTGCTGCCCCGGGATCTGCATGTGCTGTTGCACATGCATCATTCAAAGCAGCGAACACGCCCGGTGGTCGTTTTTCTTCTATCAAATCACATACAATTTGATTGTTGAAATATTTAATAGGTGTCCATTGAATTTGCTCCTTGACATATTCCTCCTGCTCTGTTTTTAGTGTGAGTTGAATAAAGATTTGCTGTAGCTTTTCGTTAACATAGTTGATACAGATTTGCTCAAACGAGTTATTTTCGAAAATCTCAAATCCATAAATGTCGAGAATACCAATGGTGTGAGAGAATGCGCCTCGAGCTTTCATAGAAACGTTGACTCGATCTACTATCCAATCAAACAAGTTGGTATAGATGGCTTTGGCCAAAGCATCTCGTACAGAAACAGCCTGCGCAGGGTTAAGAGGAACCTCGTAAACTGAACCCCTTCTACCGCCCTTTGAGGTTTCCACTATTCTTACAGATAGCGCCTAATCAAAAAAGTGAGTTCTAAGACTTTGATGATCACAAAAGGAGGGGTGTAAAACCTTATGAACAGCTGCTCCATCAACCTCAAGTAAATAAGCAATAAAATCGGTAACACCTGGATCACTTATTTGGCCATTTCCTTGATCATCCTCCACGAAAGAGACGTTACCGATCCATAATATGGCAGCTAGCATTCTGAATATGTTGTCTTGTTCCTCCTGACTCAACCCAATAATCCGCATCGCCTTCAAAGTTTCTTGATAATCAGCTACATCATCTATGCCTTGAACGTCAAGACATTTGCTCTTTGATGTGTAAACATATGCTTCCGGGGGCTGTATGCCGTATGTTTCTAGATCAGACAGTCAATGATTGTTCGTCTTATATCCACAATACAGTCACACACCTCTGTAATTTTGGCCTGCCGCCTTCGCAAACTGATAGAAGATATGGAAATTACGTTCATTCGTAATCTGACCAACAACTCGTCCTTTCTCCAATAGATAGTTCGTAATGTTTGCTCCACAAGGTTCGCCTATATTGTTAAACTGAATCTCCAAGTATTTCCCGTGTCTTGATGAGTTGTTATTCCTCAGCGTCTTTGCGCAACCAAAGGACTCCAGTAAAGGATTCGTCGCAAGAACCATATCTTTGATTTCTTGTATAGCGGAGCTCGTAGACCCCGAAACGTTGGCGATATATTGCATAATTCGTTTCGCTGCTTCCGTCTTTCCAGCACCAGATTCTCCACTGGAATTGTTAGTTTTTTGTAGTCAACACAACATCATAAGATCTAAGCTCACCTGATGATGATACATTGACTATCTTTGTATGCTTTCATGTTGTAGTATGACGCTTCGGCTATAGCAAACACATGAGGGGGTACCTATTGAAATATTAGACCTCTCTCTTCATTAAGTAGCAAACATCCCATTCTAGGGCCATACCTCCAGTCGATTTTTGCCTTTGTAAGACTCCAAGACCTGTTCTGTATAAATTCCCACTATAGTTAATCCGTCAGTAAGTCAACTCGTTTTTAGTCGCCGTAAGAATTTTGGAGCAAACAGCAACTCGTCATATAAGTTGAGTATCATACAGTCTTTGAATGGATTGACCGAAATAAGCACATGGCCAATGTACGTCTATCGTCAGAATTAGCCACTGAATACATCTTCAGTACCAATGCCATAACAAGAATGGCACATACATAAATCTCTGCATTTTGAAATCGCTTCTGTAAGTTTTCGTTGATCGCCTCGTTGGTGATCTTGCTGATAAGCGTCAAGTCGCTAACCCCCACTTCCTTCTTCTTAGACCCCTCATAAGCCGCCTTTTTGACATTAGGTTGGCCTCCTGAAGTTTTGTTTTGTTTCGAGCTCGCTGACGGCTCTGCGTTTTTGGTCCGACCGGCACGTTTGGTAACGGCCTGATTTGAGTAAGTTAGTAATTAAATTATGATCGATTTTGGAAGTATATTGGTTGTGGTGATGGAGTATCTCGGGTTTATGAGCTTGAGAACCGACCATTTTGAAACCTTTGTTGTAGCTACAATACTATACTGTTAGATCGTCGAGCTGTACCGAGGAAGTAGTGAACGCAGTCAGAATCGAGTGAATTGTAGTCTCGAGCTGAGCGATGATGTAGAGTGCGAAGCTGCCGAGACGAAGGAAAAGAGAGGCGGATTCTTAATATGAGGCAGCTCCAAAGTAATAACAGTGAGCCTCCTGGTAGGTATGTATCTGTAGTGGTCCAATGGATGACAGAGAGAATGCCAATGATGATGATGATGACGATGACGAGGAAGAAGGTGAATTGGCAGAAGGAGGATCCGGTGTGACCTGTGCTAGTAGATGTAAGAGTTCAAGTGGTTTTTTGCTGTCATGCATGCATAATATAAGATGTATGTGTGTATTGATTGCACTGTGTTGTATTGTACGTACTTACGTACTCGACGGGGTGAAGCTATTGGCTCTGGCTAGCTGCCTAAAGAATGTCTGGTATATTATTTTGGGGTCCGGCGAGTGGATAAGCTCCTAGGCTAGCTGCTATCTCTATACTATAGATCCAAATTCTTAATATACTTGGTCCAACTTCTAAAAGCTGCTTACCAAAGTGCCATGCCAACTTTTCTGCTTACTACTGTATTGTGAGGCCTCATTTCATTTTTTGCCTTTTTATTGAAGTATTCAAGCAGACATTACTAAGTAAGTGCTTCCTCGTATACACAACGTCAGCTTGCGTCGCAAGCCTCAGCCCTTGGATTTTCTTAGTGCTCCTCAAAAGTTTCTTAATTTTAATCTATCGTTGCTTGAAGTAGGTGAATAAAAGGCTTCATGACATGTAAGGATACTCTTCTTCCCATCAATCTTGATAGGGTCTTGAACATGGCTGTGCAAAACTCAATTTGTAAATGTACATGTTTCAGCTGGTGCACTTAACAAACTCGGATCATTCTACAACAACATGCGCATATACTACTATGGTATAGTACGTGGTCCCGCCACTGATGCTCACAAGTTGTAGGACCCATGCATCTTTATATTCTTACACGCTATTGTGCGAACATAGGCTTAATCTTGATGTAAATATAGCCTTATAGATAAGCCTGAGGGTATGCCAGTATGATTCGTGGCGAATGCTAGAGACTTGATATGTGTAACTTTCTTTTCTTGATGATGATGTTGTTAGAGAAGCCCTGTAGGGCCATGCCGTCGATACGTTTTTGTTTACTGTGCATGTACGTACAACTTTACATAGCATGCGTTTAGGTCTTATATCTTGCTTCTCAACAAACCATGAGATACTGATATCAAAACTCAACATTACAATACGATAGACATCAAGATGGAGCCAAATAGCACAAGTCAATTCGCAAATGTAAGACGATAAACACAATTTTTTTGAAGATCAAGAATGATGGAATTTGTACAATAGATGTCTCATGGCGAGAGAACACACGAGGGTTACAAGAGGATTAGAGCGTTTAATTGTCTTCGGAAGCGGCAGCACCTGTTCATTTTCAATATCAGTCAGCATTTGCCAATGATTCACGTATAGATTCGATTGAGTGATTACCAGTAATAATTTCTACCAACTCTCCTGTAATGACGGCTTGTCGAGTTCTGTTGAATAGAATTTGGAACTTGTTAATCATGTCACCAGCGTTCTTTGAGGCGTTTTCCATAGCTTGTTGTCGAGCAGACATTTCACAAGCGTGACCTTCTGCAAGGGCCTTCAAAGTTATACAAATTAGTACATGCATATTCAATCAATTGAAATATTACAAACCCAGTATAAAGTGTTAGCTAGAGCGTATTCTCGGAGGTTGCCGAGTTGTTCATCATCAACTTCAAAGGCGGAAAAGTTTGCTATACATCTATTTAGCGTAGTTCGACTTCTACCACCACTGCGATGATCTGTCCATGTAACAAAGACGACAACATACGTGAGTTCTTAAAGGCATCTTCGGAGTAGGTTTCGATGGTCTTTTGTTCGTAGCTGACAGGAGAGAGGTATGTGTTGAAAAGAACCTCAATGTTGTCGTAGTCGGTTGGAAGTTTCAATACTTCATCGGCAATGATTTGGGCTTCTGTAAATGTTGGAATATTCTTTCCGACATTACCGAAACTCATGACAATGTTTTGACCCCGTTCTCTTTGCAATTGAGCCTTGCATTTTTCACCTAGTACGACGAGGTCGGCATTTGGGTTTTCGAGCAACTTCTTTCTTGCGGCCTTGGACAATTGCGAATGAATACCACCGCATAGACCTTTGTCTGATGAGGCAACAATGATCAAAGTCTTGGGATCTTGTGGAACAGTCGTTTCGGCACTTTCGAAAACTTGGTTGGAACCTTCACCGAACAATCGTGAATCCTTCATGGTTCGGACGGCCCGTGTAAGTTTGGTCGAGGCGACAATCTTCATGGTCTTTGTAATCTTCTCAATGTTTCGGATGGACTTGAGTCGTCCTTCGATCTCACGCAAGGTCGCATAGTTGGCAGAG
>Ga0160427_10002238_pt1 | contig 11745 bp, 3 predicted proteins | sample SolpanmetagenomL_FD_108194 | JGI IMG/M metagenome (GOLD analysis project Ga0160427, IMG submission 108194) | Solar panel surface microbial communities from Lawrence Berkeley National Laboratory, California, USA - L | ecosystem: Engineered > Built environment > Solar panel > Unclassified ...
GTCTAGTGATTAAGTACCTTACCTTATATTTACTATCTATCTTAATCCTTATATTCTTATCGATTATATTCCCAAACGGGGTTAGTCGACATAAGGATCTATCGCGAGATAACTTTTACGATACTAAGTATACGTAGTGCCTCGTAGGCTACCGGACCTTTAAGGAACCTAGGAGGTAGCTCCCTCGTTACTCCTTATAGTAATCTAACGAGCTAGAATAATAATCTCGGCACCGGTACGACTTCCGGTAATAATAATAATAATTATAATATCGACCCTCTAGAGAAAGATTTAGGGGCTATTAAAGGCCGTTTTAGAGTAGGTCTCTAGGCACGCCTTCGCACCGTATATTTAGAACTAGAAGATCCCGCGGTAGTAAGCTAAGTACCGGATATCTTTAAAAGAATTAAGGATATTAAGTCGTAATTAACTTTATTTACCGATACTACTCTCGTACCCTCTACGCTCCCCTAACGTTCCTCTAGTCGTTCGGAAAACGCTATCCTATAGTATATATCTTAGCTATATAAGTTAAGCCTACCTAAACTCAAGGGATTAGTCCTTAATATTATAGACTTTAATACTTAGGTGCGAGATATAGAGAATAAGTTCTTTCTCGCTAGCGTAGAAGAAGACTACGAACCTTAGCATTTAAGATAGGCTATTAATAGTATAGAAGAGCCTCGAAAGGCAAGAGTAGTTATAGCTATATTAGGATATAAGAAGGTAAAGAAACCCTTTACTTAGAAGGATATAGTAGACACCGTAAGAGATAGTGTATTAGACCCCGCCCTACGCTTAGTAAGCACTTTAATAGAGTTCTTTACCCTCTCTAAGAAGCGTAGTAAGTCGTAGGATAAATTTTACTAACGCGTAGTAGCGCTTAAGAGAGACGTAGGTCTTAGTATAGAGGAGGATATACGTGTCTAATTCTTCTTCGATATAGCACCCGAAGTGTATTAGTACGAGTACTAGTTAAGGTATAAACTAATTAAGTATACTATAGTAGCCAACCTCTTCAACTAATTTAAGACAATCGAAGCTGTTAGCTATAATCCCTTTATCTATAAGTTAAAAGGATAGGATACGGCACCCTAAGGGAGCCGCTAACGGTCCGGTAACTAAGAAGCTTTAGGTTAAAATACCGGCCGTAGTAGAGGAGAATTTTCTACCTAAAATAGTAGACGTGGCGGTAGTAGGTATAGTAATATATTTAGTTAGCGTGCTAACACGAATACCGTGTTTAATAGAAGCGGTAATACTAATAATAGTACTCTCTCTCGTAGTAGAGGTCGAGGTAATTCACGAGGCCTTATAGTATAAGGATTAGCTTTACGGGGCCGCGGCAATAGCCGTAGTAGTAGTAATAAAGGAGGCGCTTTAGGTGTAAACGCTACCCCTATTAATAGTAATAAGACACGTAAGTGCTTTATACATAAATAAATAGGGCATCTTACAGTAGATTACCCTAACTAAGTTAAAGACGTCTTAGGAAAATAGCTACCCTAATTTATAATCTTTCCTCTCTTAAATTAGAGCCGAACTCGAGGCTAAATAACGTGTATAGAAGAATTACCGTAATAGTTACCTTTAACGGACTAGATAGTTCTATACCCGTGAAAGCCCTTATTAACTATAGGTCTAACTTAAATCTTATAAGCTAATCTCTTGTGAAGAGATTAAGCCTAAAGGAAGAGGATCTTCTAATACCGAAGGCTAGAACTCTATCTAGTTATTTAATAGTAATATATAGTAGTGTGACATCCACCGTAATAGTATATAATAAGTATAGAGAAGAACGCTCTTTCCCTAATACTCCCTTTATTGGAGTTGCTTTTATAGGGTATAAAGTAATCTTAGGCCTACTATAGCTATAATAAGAGGACCCCTACATCTTCTTCTAAGAAGGAACACTCGAGTGGCGTACGAGAGATTAGATACCTAATAACGTTAAGTTAGTTAATGTAGAGGAGACGAGTAAATACTACGAGCGAAAAGAAGCCGTATATATATTATATATAAATATAATCCTTAAAAATTCCTACTCTAATAACTTAGTAGCATATATATAAACCGGAGGCGACGGCACCTTTAGGGGACCCTTAGAGGGCCTACCTCCTTAATATTTTTCGAAGTCTAAGAGCTTTTTAGAAAAGGAAGCTAGTTTATTAGTCGAGAATACTAAATATAACCACGTAATTAAATTCAAGGATAGAAAAGCTCTACTATATCTACTAATCTATAACCTCTCGTAGAATGAGCTTAGTATCTCTAAAGAATACATCGAGAAGGCTCTAAATAGAGGGTAGATACGTGAGAGTAAGAGCTCTACGGGTACTCCTATCCTCTTTATACTAAAGAAAGACAGTACTTTACGACTCTATATTAATTATAGAGCTTTAAACTATATTACCGTATACAATAGACACTTGCTACCTTTAATTAGTAAGATATTAGATAGGTTTATAAAAGCTAAGTAGTTCTTAAAGCTTAACATTCGAGAAGCCTATAATAGAATGCGTATTCGTAAAGGTAACGAGTAGAAGACTACTTTTTGTACCCGCTATAGTTATTATAAGTACCTAGTTATGCCCTTTAGACTAACGAACGCCCCTACGACGGTTTAACGTTATATCTATCGAGCTCTATTAGGACTCCTAGACAACATATACACGGTGTATCTTAACGACGTTATAATATACTTAGAAGGTATAGAAGAAGAGTATATAGAATACGTTAAGTAAGTACTCCGTAGACTTTAAGAATAGAAGTTATACTATAAGCTTAGTAAATATAAGTTCTACCGTAAGGAAGTAGACTTCCTTAGCTTCTAAGTTAGTGTTAATAGTATTAGTATAGAACTAGACCGCATTAAAGCTATATCTAGATAGAAGACTCCTAAATCTTTTAGAGATATATAGGTGTTCCTTAGCTACGCTAACTTCTACCGGCGCTTCGTTGCTAGGTATTCTAAGAAGGCTAAAGGGCTACTTAGATATTTAAAGTAATATACTAGTAATAAGAAAGCCGCCTAGCACTAGCCTATAGGGGTATAAGGCTCTTTTAAGGCCTTAAAGAAAGCCTTTACTACCGCGCCTACGTTGCGGCACTTCGACCTAAGACTACCTATTAAATTAATTACAGACGCCTCTAACTTTGTATACGGTAGCATTATATTATAGCCTTAAGCCGGTTAAAATTAGTAGGATAAAAAGGGTCTAAACTTAAAAAGATACTAGCAACTAGTTACCTTCTTTAGTAAGAAGTTTAACGACGTGTAGTCGATATATAAGACGTATAATAAAGAACTTATAGTAATTTAGGCTTACCTTAAATACTAGCGATACTACTACTAAGGTGCTTAACACCCTATTCAAGTAGCGACTAACTATAATAACCTTAAATACTTTATAGATAAAGATACAAAGTTACTCACTAGTAGGTAAGCTAGATAGGTAGAAGATTTAAGCGCTTTAAACTTTACTATTAAGTATAAGAAAGGTATTCTAAACCCTACTAACGAATTAAGTAGAAGACTAGATTATTAAGATAATATAAGCTTAGTTAGTCGTACTTTAATATTACTAATATTATAAGAGAAGCTACGTATACTTCTCGGCTTAGTCGATACGTAACTAATCGTAGGTTACATCGCTATTAGTACCCTAAAAGACCTAGAGGGGACTGCGAGCGCTACTATAAACTCGGGTTTTCCTACGTTAGAAGAAGAAGCTAATCCCTTTACTAACTTATATATTTTAGTTACTAACGTAGTAATCTAAGGTATATATAGTAAAGGGATAGAGATAGAATATAGACCTCCTAGTACTAGTATAAGTATAATATACTACGTACCACGTTACCTAGTCGCGGCGGCGGTAGCTAACGAAATAGTATAGGTTAATACTCCCTCCTTACTATTAGACTTTATTAAAGCCATGCAATAAGCTATAAAGAATAGGGAGGACCCGATAGCTAGAGACTCTAAAGGTAAAAAGAGCTAAGATAATCGAGGATTAATCTTAAGGAGAGATAAAGTCTAGATCTCTCCTTATAAACCCTTAATTAACAAAATTATAAGGAGAAACTATAATAATCCTATAGTAGGACATTATAGTAGTATAAAGACGGTTAAGGTACTAAAGAGAAAGTACTTCTAGCCTACTATATAATAGGATGTGGTCGAATATATCGCTAAGTATAACGATTACTAATACAATCACATCCGTAGACACGTAAGGTACGGTCTATTAAAAAGTTTACCGGTGCTAGAAGAAGCCTAGCGCTACTAATTAATAGATTTCGCAATAGACTTACCGCCGTTAAAGATAGCTAAAGGTAAGGTTTATAACGGAATCTTAGTCGTTATAGATAGATTAACGAAGTACGTTATCTATATCCCCGTAAACATGTATATTACTACGTCTAACTATACTAAACTACTATAGCGAGAATTATAGTCCCGTGTAGGAAATCCGAAGTTAATAGTAAGTGATAGAGACCTACGATTTAAAAGCGCCTTTTAGAAAAGCTTCTACTTTTACCTAGCGATAAGGAAGCGTATAAGTACGATATTCTACGCATAGATAGATAGTTAGATAGAACGCATAAAATAAGAACTTAAAGGTTACTTAAGAAATTACTACAATTAAGAGTAGGACAACTAGGCGAATCTACTATATAATATAAGCTTTACGTATAATACGCATATCTCTTCAACTATAAAGATATCGCTATTTATGGCGGGATACGGAGTTAATATAAATATCCTAGATAGATTACGGGTCGCTAGTTATAAAAGAGAGGAGATGAATATTATATAAACTACTATGATTTCGGAGATTAATAATTTGTATTTAATAATAGAATAATCGAAGTATATAGTATCTCGATAAGTACTAGCCTAACGTTAGATAGACTCCCTCCGGATCGCTAGGGGTTAGCTAGAGGCCTATATTAAAGCTACCTAGGAAACCTAAGTAAGATACTATAATTAGCACTATAAGGATATATAATTTATAGAAAAATAATACGTCCTCCTTAACGTAAAGAATATTAAGACTGAAAGGCTATATAAGAAGCTTTTACTAAGATACCTAAGTCCTTACTAAATTATCGAGAAGATAAGTAGTTACGCGTATAAATTAGCTTTACTAGAAAAGATGCGGAGACTTTTCTAGGTATTCTATATATCCCTATTAGAACCGTACCGACTAAGCATCTCTAGGGGTCCGGACGAGATCTATAGACGGTAGGAAGAAATCGACAATAATAGGTATAAGATTAAAGTAATTAGGGAGTTTAAGAATAATAAATATAAGTGTAAATAGACTAGATATTTAGAAGATAAAAACACCTTCGAACTACTCGAATAGCTTAATTAGTATAAAGAATTACTTAAACTCTTCTAGTAGAAACGATAAGTTAAAGAAGGAGAGAATTAAGCAAGAGCTAATATATTAAATACTATTTAGGGAGAAGAAGAACCTTCTCGAGAACCCTCTAAGAAGAGAGGTTGTCCTACTAAAAACACTAGTTCTATACTATTATAACTATTCTAGCTAAACCCTTAGGCTACTAGATCCTTTAAAAGACTTAAGATAAAGAAGACTTTAATACTAAGTTACTAAACTACTTCTAACGCGTCTGATCCTTAGATATTAACTTATAGATCCTACGAGTTAATACCTTATTAACCTTATAGTTCGTAGGCTTGTAGACTTGTAGAGATTAACGCTACTAAGCTTATAGGTGTAGCGGGCCTAGTTAAGCTTAAACTTACGCTAGTATAACTTATAAAGGCGGAGCATACCGTTATAACCGTATAGAGGATCCTAACGTGACTCCGTCTAAGCTTAGATATCTATTGCCTTAAATATAAGCTTAGCGTAACGCTACTAAAGAGCTAGGAGATCGTAGTATTCGACGGACCGGTTAGAGGAAAGGTCTTAGAAGGCGTCCTTAAGATCTTAGAGACTACCTAAAACGGTATAAGGACGAATTCTATTAATAATATACTATTAAAAGTAGGAGAACTATATTACTAGTATAACGGAAGTTAGGAGGCACCTATAGAAGTTAGCTAGGATAAATAATAACTAACTTAAGAATACTCACCGGCTTATAAGACTTCCTACCCTTACTATAAACGGTATAAGCACTAATACTAGGCATTAACTTAAATTTAAGGGAGAAGTTAACTACCTTTCCCTTAGGAGTATATAGAGCGACTTACTTAATAACCGTAATAGATAACTCTACCTTATTCTCCGTAGTAGGTTATATACTACCTAAGTCGTTATTAGCACCTCTATCTTTCTCGTTGTCTACTACTATAGTAGAACTATTAGCGACCTTACGCTTCTTAGTAGCCTTAGCCTTCGTGGGAGACTTCAAAGACGAAGTAACTAGGGTAGTAGGGAGATTAGGATACGTGTTAGGAAAGTACGTATTATAGTATAAATAAAAGGTAGTACGGTAGACGTTCTTAACGAGAGGAGGCTAAGCCTAAAGATACTTAGAAGTATAGTATTTATCGGCCTATTATAATATAATTACGTTAGTGAATCTATACTTTACTAAACTCTTAACGCACCCTTAGGGGATAGTTAACCAACTAAGGTAATTAAGCTAGTTAATAAAGCTAAAGTAGTAGAAGCTAAAGGACTACTAGTAGGTTTAGTTATAATTTCTAAATTACAAAAATCTAGCAATTGTATACCGAGAGTACCGCGTACATTAAGAGACTAAAGAGCCGCACCGATAATAGCGTCGAAATCGAAAGGCGTAGTAGAAGACTAAAGATTAGCTATTCTATGGAATATAAGAAAAAAAGGAAGAGTAGTACTATTAAGGATTGAGACGTGAATGAGGCAAATGTACGTTAATTTAGTATATAAGACGAACTATAAGGAAAGAAAGAGGATCCGAAGGATCCTCTTAAATAAGTGGTGTTATGCTATCATATGTTAAGCTTAGTTAGAACCTTGTTCTAACGTCACTTTAACTATATTACCTAAAACCTATAATATTACCCCCTCCTTAAGCTCCGAGCTCCTACGAGGAGTACCCTTTATTCTCTAGCGTATTTCTAGTCTCTTTTATCTTTATTATGGTCTATGTAATCAATCTAGGTGGTATAGCCTAGGGCTATAGGGTACCTACGGAAGTATTCTAATATAGCGTCGGTTGTATTCTATATATCTTTATATAGTTGCTAAGTCGGTCGGTAATCTCCTTTCTAACGTACTAGGAATTGCAAATTACCTCTATATATTCTAGAGAAAAGGATCTCCTAGATCGGCTATTCCTCTTCTTAAGTCTCGTTATTAATAATAGGAACTAGCGGCGCCGGTCTCGTAACGCTAGGCGAAGTGTATACTAGTTAAAGCAAGTTTATATAGAAGATATCGTAGACGCCTCGCCACTCTCCTAGGAGGGCTATACGGTAGGCGTAACTTCTAATTGCTTCGACCACTCTAAAGGGGCCCTCGAACTTATTGCTAAGCTTCTTTATAGGTCGATCAATAGCGAGGTTACGAGCGTTAAGGAATACGTTATCTCTATCCTTATATCTTAGTAATAGACGACGATGTTAATTCGTATAGTGTTTATATTTAGCTTAGGCTAAGTTTATCTATCGGCTAAGTTCTTCGGAGATTTCGGACATCTTATTAGCGAACTCGTCGGCGTTAAGGTATATAGTAGTAGTAGCGCCTACTAGGGGTTCCGATAGTCCGGGCTCCACTCCTATTCGGGGGTGTTAGCTAGTTTCCGCAAAGAAGGGCGATATACCGGTAGTAGCCGACGGCCGGTTATTAAGGTAGAACTCGGCTAAAGAGCACTATATTGCCCAATTATCTTAAAGATAATTAATATAGGCGCGGAGATATTATTCTAGTAGGGCGTTAGTAACTTCTATTTAACCGTCTATCTCGGGATAGTATACCGTTAATAGGCGGAGATCGATCTTAAGTCGCGAAGTAAGTGCTTTCTAGAAGTGCGAGACGAATTGCGTACCTCTATCTAAGATAATACTACTTAGAAGACTATAGTTTTTATATATCTTATATATAAAGATTCTAGCTATAGCCTCCGCTAATATATCGTTATATAGGATAATGCGCTTACGCTTACTAAGTCGGTTAACTATAATAAGTATATTACGGTAAGTTATACCGTATACGTTACGGCTAGTCGGGAGCTTAGTAATAAAGTCTATACTAATATAGTCCTACCTTCGGAGAGGAACTAGGTTAGGGAGGAGTAAGCTAGCATATCTTTACTTCCGCGAGTAGATTCGGCGGTAAGTATAGTACGACTTAATATACTCCTTTACTAGCTATAGAAGTAAGGGCGTCGTAGTATCGTTATAGGTTTCCGTTAGCTACTAGTAGTGTCGGCTTACGAGGTCGTAAGTTCTAGCCTTTCCGGGATAACCACCCGAGGCGCTATCGTAGATGTGTTTAATTAGCTTTTATCGGAGATTCTCGTAGTTTAGTATATAGATCTTGCCTTAGTACGAGATAAGGTTGTTAGAGATAAGGGAGTACTCTAAAAGTAGGAAGTTAGGAGGCCCTTACCGAGCTTCTTCTCGTAGAAGGTGCACGATAGCTTAAGTAAAACCGTCGGTAATATAAGCTCTTATAAGCTCTTCTTCGACGTTAAAGAGTTATTTATCTTCGCTTTCTTCTAACTCCTCGAGACGGGTAAGACGGTAAGGTAGTTAACGGTATAGTAGTAGAAGTAGTATAGATCCTCGGCGACGAGTAGAGTAACGTAGGAGTAAAGTAGTGTCTAATATTAGGTCTACCGAAGATTGTTCTAAATTTTAACCTTTATTATACGAAGGGCCGAAAGCACTAGAGTTATTAAGAAAGTCTATAATCCTAGGGAGTAGTTCTTCGATAGAAAGTAATAAGGTCGGATTATTCGTTGTATTATTCTCTACTTTAATCTAGGTAGAAATTGCCTCGCTTCTAGGTGTCGAAATAGTTAGATCTTAAATTCGTTATATATCCTAGCGAACTTCTTAACTAATATTCTTTTCTTTTAGAACTAGTTAAATCTTTTTATCCCCCCCTTTAAGCTATAGGTCTCCTAACCTACGTATTAAGGCATTAGCCCTATTATTAAGGTATCCGAGCCTATAATCGATGATAAAATTAAAACGGCTTAGGTACTCGGACTAACGGGCTTAACGCCTATTTAATACCTTTATACTTATAAAGTATTCTAGGTTCTTATAGTCTAATACTATAGCGGTCTCTTCCTAAGCTCCTTCGAGCTTAGGACGCTATTCTTCGAAGCTTCTAATAATAGTAAGGAGCTCTTTATCGTAAATATTATAATTTAATTCTACGGCATTTATTTTCGTGGAGAAGTAAGCTACCGGGTAGAGTAGGTTATCGTCTCCTATTTGTGAGATGACACCTACTACGGTGGTATTAGATATATCGGTTTTAATATAGCTCTTCTTTATAAAGTCGTAGTGTGCTAAGATTAGAGCGGTGATAAAAGACTCTTTAAGATCTTCGAAGGCTTTTTAACACTTATCTAACCACTCGAACTTAAGATCTTTTTTTTATTAAGGCTATAAGAGGAGACGCTACTTTACTATACTCTTTAATAAAGCGTCGGTAGAAGTTAGCGAAGCTAAGGAATAATTATACTCCTTTTACCGACGTTAGGACTTCCTATTCGATAATATCTTAGACTTTCTTCAGGTCTATCTTAAATCTATTTATAGTAATAATAAGTCCGAGGTACTTTACTTCCTTTACCCTAAACTCGTACTTAGTGATGTCTACTTAGAGGCCCGCCTATAGTAGTTTCTCTATAACTTTATAGATATATTTATCGTAGTCTAGCTCATCTTCTAAGTATATTAGGATATCGTTAAGGTAGACTATAGTAATCTTATCTAAGTACTCTCTTAGCATATTATTAATCTATATTTAGAATATTGCTAGGGTATTATAGAGGCTAAATAGTATAACTAGATACTTATAGAGGCCGAGTCGCGTTACGAATACGGTTATCTACTCTTATAGCGAGTATCGGTTCTTTACCGTAATAGCGTTAAGGCTACGGTAGTTAACGTAGAAGCGGAGGCCTCCGTTAGGTTTCTTAATAAAGAGAATAGGCGAGGACGCTAAAGAATCCGAACGGCGTATAAAACCTTTTACTTCTATCTCCTTTAGGTATTTTTATAAAACGAGTAGTTCCTCGTAGGATATCCCGTATAGCTTTCCTTTTAGAGGTAAAGAACCCTCCGTAAGCTTAATCTTATAATCGTATAGTCTATACGAAGGAAGTTTGTCTAACTTTTCCTAGGAGAATAGTAGGAGAAGATTATAGTACTATAGTAGGAGTAGTATACTTAGGTCGATGTTTTCCTTAACTTCGAGAGCTTTTTCGATATCTTTTATACTAATAGTAAATATACTATATTTATAGCGTTTTATATTACGTATAAAGGCTTTTACTAAGACTCCTTTAATAGCGAGTCTACTAGGAGGTAGATCGTCGATGTCTTATTCTATAAGCGCGGGGACGACGTTAGAACCGCTAGGAATAATATAGTCCTAGTAGTAATCGTCGTCGAAAATAAGTATAGAGATATAACTTTTAATCGTAACGTAGTAGTATAATAGCTAGGGTATACCGAGAACGATAGGGATTTTAGCTAGTTTAGTAAGGAGAAAGATAACTTCTTTCTCTTAATAATTACTAATACGGAGAGGGGAGATAGCGACGTAAGTAACGTCGCTAGCGGACGTCTCTTTACCGTCGAACACGGATAGAGTATAAGGGGAAGGAAGCTTTGTAATCTTTATATTATAAGCGTACGCGAAAGATATATCTATAAGAGTATAGGCTATTACGCTAGTATTAGGAAGCTAAGAAACTTATATTTAATTATAGCTATAACCTAGACTATAAGTAATAGTAAATCTTTAATTTACTAGGAGTTCCCCCTCGAAGGCTAACGGAGGCGTAATAGAAGAAGTAGAAATCCTAATAGGGACTACCTTTAATAATAGTATAATATATAATAGTGTTCTCGACTTATCCTTATTCTAAACTAAAGAGCGACTCTTCTTTAGTTCTACTCTTTTTTCTCCTCGGTAATAGTAGTAGTACGGAGGTTAATCTTAGGCTTTTTAGTATAATTATATAAGAAGTGACCTATATCGCTATAGTAGCTATAGAGATTATTATTACGGCGACGTTTCTTCTCGGTATTAGTAAGAGGTCCGCGGACGACACGTATAGCTCTAGCGGAAGTATCTATTATATTACTACCTTAAGTTATAACGGTTATAGTAGTGGTAGTAGGAGTAGGAGTTAAGTTAATATAAGGAGTAGGGCGGAAGGTACCGTCTTTATTACGGAGAGCGTAAGCGTTATTATACTTATTATTAGCTTCTATAATCTTAAGCTTTTAGTCGATTCTACGGTATGTGCCTATAAATTCTTAGAAGGATTAGTTACTAGTATTAACGGTAATAAGAGCGTTAGTAAGTTTATTAGAGAGTCTAAGCTCGAAGTAGTCCTAAAGAGCCGCTTTATCCTAGCCCGTAGCTATTATATACTTAGAGTACTCGTTCTAATAGGCGTTTAAGTCTAAGTTCTTTTAACGTAACGCGAGTAGCTTTTATTAGGTAGTGCCGCGACGGTTAAGATCTCCGAAGAGGAGCTAGAAGTTCCTAATAAAACTCGAGATATCGGACTAGGGGGTTA
>Ga0160427_10002239_pt1 | contig 11739 bp, 17 predicted proteins | sample SolpanmetagenomL_FD_108194 | JGI IMG/M metagenome (GOLD analysis project Ga0160427, IMG submission 108194) | Solar panel surface microbial communities from Lawrence Berkeley National Laboratory, California, USA - L | ecosystem: Engineered > Built environment > Solar panel > Unclassified ...
ATGTTGCACAAGTGGGGTAATTTTAAAAGTGAATTTACTTAGCCATCAGACACATAAGCTGGCCAATTGGGTTAATGAACTTATTATGTGATCTACAGACATAGTAGCTAGGTTTGAAAGGATGTGCAAATTGCATTGATATCGGCCTTTTGTTCTGAAAACTCATGGAGTACAAGCCAATTGCCGAAGTTAAAATTCTGCCTCTAATGGCGGTGTACAAACTGGATGTATGAGATGCTATATTTCATCCTTGGAGTTGACAAAGAAAGTCCGAGAGATTTCTGTACCCCATCTATGCCTCAAGATAATGGTATCTGATACTGATGAACCTGAATTGAATCCACCGATCAAATAACGAAATCGTGTTTAGGAGTCAATTTCATGAGATCTTCACACAATACTGTACTAGTAGCTGATGTACCTTGATATGTTCATGAATCAAAAAGAAGTATCCAGGTAAATTCATAAAAGACTTTTCTAATTCATACTTAGGATTGCCAAGTGACCCATGGTTGACGTCATGTAGATACATAAGATAATTCTCTGGGAAAACTGAACTTATAGCTAGAAACTTTGTTCATGTTGCATGTAACAATTTCGAGCGAATCTGATCCTACAAATCAATTTCAGGTTAACGGCCATGCCGATCGCGATATTGATAGTCATATCAATGCATACAATAATTCTTTATTTACTCAGTAGATGAGCTGGCTGAGGTCCCAATGCAGTGCGTTAGCTTGCATACCGTGCCGTCTATCAAAGTATTGGAGAAGTCTGGAGGGTTAATGTTGTTTTGATACTTGAGCTTGCATCAATGTACACAGACTTCCTAGCAAATTTAAAATTGATGATCATGAATGTACGCATATGCATGATAGAGCCAGAAAGAAAGTACTTACATGACTCTCTATGGACAATATTCTATCATCAATGTCTGTACATACAGTGTCGAAAATCCCAAGCGCAAGCATAGTATGTTATTACAATGCTTGCCAACATGAGTCGTGGAAGAAAGAATCTTGTCGGGCTCTATAAGACGGGCCTTCCCACATCCTTCAAGATCCAGCATCAAACATCTCTCTTCAATATCCTACAGCTACTTATCACAAACTATATCAACCAACCCTCTTAAGCTTTCTCACACAGAATATTTCTCTTTCTACATCACTGAGGTATGTGGACAATCTCTGACTCATGACAATCAGATCAAATCTCTTACAAATCTGAAAATAGCACTCTCTATCTTCAACAATATGCAATTACTGTACATCATAACATTCACCCTTCTTTCCGTTTATGGAGCTCAAGCAGGCTTTGATGGATTCCAACCATTTTCCCCTTTTTCGAGAAATGATGGTTATACCACTTTAGCCTACTGGCCAGTTGTCATTCGTCAATTGAAGCCCACAAGTGCCCCTGCCCCACCTCCCGCCAGAGCCCCTGCTGCAGCGGTTCAGACAAATACTGTCACAGTAACAGCACCTGCAATCACCCAGACTCAGACCCAGACCCAGACTCTGACTCAGACTCAAACCGAAACCAAGACTGAAACCAAAACTGAGACTGCACCAGAGAAGCTACAAACTGCGTTTGATAATGCCAATGCGTGGTGTCAGAAGTACAATGGGCCATCAAGCAATGGTATTCTTGATGGACAAGGTAATCATCTTGCTTGCACACCAATGAAGCCAGGATGCCCATAAATTGGCATATTACATGGTTGAAGATACCTTGTTTTCAACAGATGTGGAGGAATCAGAAAAAGCGAGGAATGGAGAGATGAGCAGTTATATTGGAAGAATGGAGTTGTGCAAAACGCCAAGCAGGAAAAGTTACTCGACATGATAACGAAAACTACAGACTTGTCACATGTATCTTTGTACCAATCGCATCTTGGATCATATCTTGCACTAGTCTTAGCTTTGTGTACTTAGTATCCAGCAAAGCATAAATTTCAATGCAAACATGTTATACATGTACAGATATACCCAGTACTTCACACAGTGACCCGTGAAATGATATTGCGATGTTTCGTTACAATTGATTAAGAGGCCAATCCAATTAAGCACTTACTTGCTCGTATATGACTACAGCATCATCAAAGTTCTTGACAAGGACACTGGTCGATATGTCAAGACTATAGCTAGGGTATTGTATCGTATAAGATGCAAGATTTCAATTCGAAAAGATGTTCAAGTCTGGATCAATTTTTCAACCGTGTAACAGAGAGATGGAAGCTTTGTCCTAACATCGTCGCAGATGGTTACCAAAGCCCAATTCGAGCTACCACTAGAATTAGTTTCAAATTTGGAGAAGAATTCACAAGCTCCATCATGGTCAAGACGACGGTGAGTCCAGAATACTCTATCTCTCAAGTTGGCCGAGCTAGCAGGTAAGTCAAATTTCGCCTTTGAAAAACAATTTAAACCAAATTTTGGCAAACTTTGTGCAACAGCCGGACAACAAGAATTAGAGCAAACAAACATACCCCACTCAAACTGCGTTCCAAATTGCAATGTACAGTTCTATGTTTACGAAACTGCAGCCAGTCGGTCTATTTGATTAGGAAATATTATTCTCATCTGCTATGGCCAATCAACACAAGCTGTCTATCTCATTCTTGTTTTTAGCTGCAGGACCAGTCCGAACAATTGCAATATAAATGGGGACCAGATAAAAATGTTATCGCGGTAAGGTAACAGAAAAATTAAATGATTGAAATGATTGAAATGATTGAAATGATTGAAATGATTGAAAAGGGACAGCATTTATAGCTTTTTTATATTCAATGGATGCATTTGGATCAATCAAAGCTATGTTACAATAATATATGCATTAAAAGAGTTGTTTTGTCGTTTACGCGTGTTTCTTGCAACTGAATATTGAGGTACCAGTACTGGCATGTGCACTGAGCTGTTTGGAGATAGAAATGCTGTGCACACTTTAATCTTTGTCTCAAGTCGTCAGATCAGACACAAAACACCACCAGAAAATATAATATGACTCAACTCGCCATGTTTTTACAAGTCCCATAAACAATCTCGAAAAGCTGGTAAAACGTGTAGAAATGATTGTCATGCAATTCAAATCACATCTCCACATTTCTTCAATCACGCGGATTGTTGCAGGACCACTCTGTTATGCGCCCATCGTGCGTATGTATAAGACCACAATCACGTAAGGACATGAGAGAGCACGACAAAGAAATCGACACAAAGCCAGAGTATTATGCAAGAATGGCTTGGTGTGTTCAAATATGTTTTTTGAGATTTGGGCTTCATTGGTTCACAGTTCTTCTTGACACTTGACCGCGCCGCCGCTAATGCAACAGCAATGTATGCATCTCAATACGCGAAGAATTGAAAGCCACAACAAACACCAAACCGAAATGGCGGCAACTTTAAACATAGTCTCTTCTCATCCATTAGCAAGACGTTTCACGACTTCAGGCTTTATTGCCTAGACCATTTGGCAGGATCACTCTTATAAAAGCTGTGGTAAAGCCGAAGATGTCGTATCTTGGAAGACGGTGCGAACAAGTTGTTTATCCATAGCACAAGCTACAGAAACGGCCAAAGAGTGACGTTTATAATCTCGACATGAAACGGTCGACAGCAGTTGTATAGCGGCTGAATCTATTCCATCCTGCAAGACAAGTTTTACATGTTCCGGTTCCGCTGCTAGTGCCATGTTTCCAGGTTGCAAGTTTCTCGGTAAGCACGGGCAGCACTTCATACCATAACACACTATCGACAAGATGATGATGGCACAGCAGAAAGTGCCCCAATCAACATTTCGTTCAACGTTTCACTTCCGCTTCGAGGTGTGATGATGATGATGGTAACAAGGAAGAATCAACACATTCCAATGAATGAACCAGCAATGGTCTTCCTCCAAAGGAAAAACTCTGCTTCGCCAGCAGGACTTCTTTCTACTAATCCGTCATATAGTCGCACCATTGCAGAGAAATAATGACTGGTGATCGCCATATCCACACCTGCAACTGCACAAGCTTGGTTCGTTGTGGCTATGGATGTAAATATCACCGCATTTAATGCAGATGCAAGGCCCCATCGCAACTCGACTTATCGCAAAGACCTTTGTTCCTTTTTGCGACTATAAACATAAACTAATAATATTCATGTGAAGCCCATCGTCCTCATCTATTCGTTCGTTTCTCTTTGCCCTTCTCTCTTTCGTTATTCACCACACTCGTTTTAGCTTGCACAAAGCTTTTCCCTCTCTTTTTGGCCCTGTTACTTTTGTTATCACACTCTTTTGTTTGTTTGCTGCAGGTCATCACAGTCTTGTCACTTCTTTTCGAGGAAAGGCTTGAGGCTTTGTCCACTCATTACATATACATTCTTTTTTACGTCGTCTATCTTTATTTTGACATTTCGATTGGCTACTCATCAACGGAGCCAAACTAACACATTCATTAGAACCTTTTTCGGAACTAGAAGTATCATATATATACAAATCATTTCCGTCCCTTCTTTTCTAAGTTTAACAGTTTTTTTGTCTCTTCTCGAAATTAGGTTTTGTTGCTTGTCGAAGGTCGAATTTGATGAATCCTTGACCGACACATACATAAAGTAATAGTCGATACGATAAAGAAAGGCACAATCCACGACCAAGACAGATATGATAGAACCACTTACTCTTTTCGGCGGAATTGTGGGTGCCTGCAGTGCTGCATCTAAATTGACAATTGATTTTTCGAAACTCATCATCGCAATCAAGAATGTGCCAAAGGAAGTTACACAGGTATCAAATGAGATTGTCGCTCTTAGTGCGACACTTTCATCACTTCAACAACGGTTTAATCCTCTTTCGACGGGCTATAGTGACGAGCAACTGAGCACCATCAATACGGTTGTCGACAACACTAAGGAAACATTAATTGAACTCACAAAGCTAGTCGAACAAGCTTCAGCCGGGGAGAAAAAATGTCTTGGCTTATGGAGAAAAGTGGGGTTTATATGGAATGCGGACGAAATTACAAGCTACCGCAGTGGCCTCATTGCTTATACAACTATGTTAAATCTATTGACTGCGACATTGGCCGAGTAAGTTTACATCTGTAGATACATTTATAATTCACCTGAGTAGATACTGATTGGATGGATGGCAGTCAACGCGCAGCAAGCACAGAAGCAATGGTAGCTAGAGTTTTAGTAATTCTTGAAGGCAACAATTTAGCAAGAAGTAGATCAGGGTCCCTTTCATCTTCCTCACCTATTGCGCCTCCAACATATACGGAAAAACCCTCAATCTTCAAGAGGCCTTCGTTCACTAGAAGTGCGACTCAGAATTCTACGATTGGAGCGCCATCATCGCCACCCAAACGACCATCAACGACACCACCTTCATCGAAATCATCTTCAAAGTCATCATCTCCTGTACTCAATTCGCAACAACTGCCAATTTCCACAGATCATAGAGTGGACTTTGCTGGTAAATGGTACGTCCAACGTATCAAGAATTGGTCAAACCCGAAAGCTAACGATGTAGGCGTGTGCATGATATTCGTGTCAATGGATCTTTCCTTGGAGCCGGTGTCTTGCACGTTAAGAAGGATAATGAAGCAAAACGTGTACTGATCATAATTCGACTCGATAACAGTCGTGAGTCACGATTGTGCTATCGTTGTAAGTTGCATAATTATGAGATCATGTTCCAATAGCTAACAGAAGCGGTAGGGTTGGACACATCATCATGCAAGAAGACGAAGACTGAAGGATGGGTTTCAGGCCCCTCCTTCAGTATCAAGGGACTTTCGAGAGGGGACGATGACTTTAATTGCCCCAGTCCTGGCGGAACGACTTACAACGTTCGTGTTGAGGATCTTATACCCATGAGTGGTACGTAATCGAGTTCAAGTCACTACAGATCTTAAAATTTCATCTAACGTTCTGTAGGTCAGCGGAGCCTTCTTATTGCGGCTTCTTTAATCAAGCAATTACCAGACTATTGGTTGCAACGATATGCCACTATACCGTCGAGAACACCCTCTCCGCAAACTCCGACCTACATCACCTTTGATCCATCACTATTGCAGGCCACTAAAGCTCCGAAAAAGAAGAAATCTTCACAGAATTTGAAATCATCAGAAGATACACATCGAGTGAAATCCAAAAGATCACAGAACCTGAAGGACAAAGACAACGCAATAGCGGCTTCATACGATACTGCCAACGTCGAATATTTATTACAAAGTAAAAGTCCACGCGATAGAAGTGGCTTTGTTTATTTTGTCGACTGTGAGCAACAGCAGACTAGCAAGTTGAAGAAATCATCTAGACGTGCAAACGAAGATCATGTTCAAGAACAGCAGCAACCTATGCTTCGGCCAAAAAGATCACGACAAATGTTGACACCCATCAACACCACTGTTGAGCCAGCACATTTAGTGGCGCCTGTCTTACCGCCGTTAGTCTTTGAGAAGCCAAGAAAGGTCCCTTGGTTTCGACTTGGTACTGCCTAACTTTACTACAAATCCTTCTGCTCATGTTTTCGTAGATTTTGTCTCTCGTTTAGCCAGGCTTTCCTTCTTGTGGATGTATGAATATCTTTTGTTGTATATGTAACGACTTTTACGGACCACGACTGTCTTGATGAAGATTTTAATGATTGCTTGTAACTCTTCCTTTCTTATCTCTGTCTCTCTTCCAGTTTTCTCTTCTCCTTTCCTTTGTCACCCTGTTTATCCTACTCCACTCTGCTACTAAGAATAAGCGCTTCTTCTCTTTTCTTCATTCTTTCTCAAGTCTTGACTTGGCTCGGTTTTGCCACGATTCTTGACAGTGTCTTTACTTGGTCTAATTGACACTTGTTTTTCTTCTCCTGTACAACACCTTTTCCTTTCTTTGTTTTCAATTCACTCTTCGACTCAGCAACCGGCTTGTAGGTACTCTCATGAACAATTATCATATATATTTTAAGCATAGGCCTTTGTGAGGAAAACATGAATATAACGTGCACTATGTTCGTCCGTCATCACTATTATCACCATAACCTCTTTCTCCCTCTTCTTGAATAATCGTACAAGACGATTATGCCATTTAAAAGAGAAATGAAGAAGGAAAATGAGAGGGGAAAATGACAAGAATAAAAAGAGCACAAGGAAAACAAGAGGACCTAGTGGGTACAAGATCTAGGAGATACCAAAAGCTTAGAAGAATAATAACGATCATATACAATTGTACAAGTCTTGACGTAGAAAAGGGAGGGAAAGAGTGGTAGGAACAGGTGCCTGAGGGGAGGAGTAAGTGATTTAGTACTTGGAGATTGGAAGACAAAAAAGGAACATCAGATTCTCAAACAGCAGTTGCCAAGGTGATACGATCGTGTGTAGTGATGACATTTACATGTGTAAACAAACTTACCGCCGGGTTGGTACTCTTAAGCTTTTTATGCATGGTTTTCTGTTTTAGTTTGTTTTGCGTGTCTTATGCATGATGTGATGTGACGACAAAGAGCCATCTCAACAATGCAAACCTTCAAGGTGTAAATAGTATAAACTATGCCGATGCATTTTTCTTTTTTTGTCACATAATATGTACATTGTTAAATACAGGATAGTGTACAGAGTATAGACGTGAAAAGCCTAGAAGGTGAAATGAAGAAGGACGCTTTGCTATGCAAGATACTATAAATGGCTGACAAAAGAAAAGATTATAAGAATATACAAGAAGAATGACATGCTGTTGAGGTATATTGTGTTCAAGAAAATGAACATGGAAAATAAGAGATGCGCTGTACAGGCAAGTTTGTTGCCTGGTATATGCAAGGAAAGTTGTAGGGATGATATGAGGAGAAGCCAAGATGATATTAGTCAAGATCCAAAAAGATCGTCGCTATGATATTATCAATGATGTTGTACTTCAGAAGGGCATGGGTTGGGAAAAAAAGGGTTAAAGACGGAAGGATGCCAAGATGCGACGGAGTGACCGATATAAAAAAGGCTAATTTCATATATAACTTCCCGTTTATCGGTTTAAAAAGATGATGTGGGGAAATTTCCAACTGTGGATGTAAAACAGCAAGCTTAACCAATCTTTCCCGGCATGACCGGGTGACTAGCACTCAATCCTCCATCCACGGCCCATGCCTGTCCATTGACATAACTCGCTTCATCGCTAGCGAGGAAGAGGGCTACTCGTGCCATTTCGTCCGCTATCGCGCCTCGGCGTGTGGGATTGAGCTGACCAATCTTGCCGGCTGTACCACGCTTTCGTGCCATATCGTAGACGACATTAGTCATTCCAGTTTCTGTAAGGCCTGTAAAAAGCAAGCAGTACTTGTTAGCAGTGAATTATGAATTGGATAGGCAATAAGGGGGTTTTAACGTACCCGGACAGATGCTATTGCATCGAATATTTGTACCACCCATTTGCCAGGCAGCAGTCTTCATGGTGCTAATGACAGCCGCCTTGCTAGCGCTGTATGGTGTACTACCAGCACCAGAATTCATACCAGCCACGCTAGCAGTAGCAATGATACTGCCTCCACTAACATCCTTCTCTGAATTTGTCTTTTGCATAGCAGGTCCTGCATATTTTGCTGCCAGAAACACACTCATAGTGTTGACTCTCATGATTTCCATCCACTCTTCAGCTGAGATTGACCACATGGTCGTTTGGGTCCCTGAAATTCCAGCATTTGCGAAGAAAACGTCAAGTCTACCATATGTGTCAATGGCTTCTTGTACTATACTTTTGACGGATTCGTCATCTGCAGCGTCGAAAGCTCTGTAGTGTATTTTTGTGTTTGGATATAGTGCAGAGAGTTGTGAAGCATGAGAAGCGAGATTTGAAGAGTAAGCGTCACAGATGTAAACGGCTTTACAGCCGTTTTGAGCAAATTGATAGGCGGAAGCGATACCGATGCCTATTGTCGAATTGCAGCCTGTGATAATGGCCACCTTGTTAAGAAGCCGAGGACCAGTTGATGATTGAGCGTAAGTTGCAATGGGTGAAGATGAGTCGTCGAGTGAAGGCGGGAATCGTTGATCAGCTGTGACGTGACCGGAAATTTGGTTTGAGATTTGTGCCAGCCGATTTGTTGCCGACATGGTTTGTGAGATCTGGGATACTTCCAAGTATGTCATTTTTGAAGTGGGAGAAAGGCGAGTCTGCTGCCTCGATTTGGGGGAGAGTCTTGGCGTTGGAAAAGGAAGACGCCGAAAGCGCAAAAATGGGTAATCTGATCTTATCTATCTGTGAACGACCAGTAATCTATGTACCTGTGTTTGTTCCAGTTTTGGACACTACAGGAGAGAGAGAGACAAATGTAGTGATTGTGAGAGAAAGCCAGAAGAAGAACGGGAGAAAGGAGGAGAAGAAAAGAGGATGTAGCCTGTATCTAATAGTGAATGGATCTGTGTGTATGATATATTTGAATGAATGAATAAATGAACGGACAAAAGAACGGGTGCGTGATTAGGAACTAATGAAGGTCATTCATTCATTCACGGCTGCTGCTGCTCTCTTGTCTAAATCGTCGATGCTGTACGAGGGTGGTTGATGCTATTATTATTATTGTTATTATTGTTGTTGTTGTGTGTGCGAGGTGAAGAGGAAGACGGAGAGTTCAGCCGCGGTTGATATACCAATTGTTAAACACAACATCCATGCACATTTTACTAAATCTAAAAGGAATATCGAGTCTAAATAGAATATGCTTGCTAGTGGTAATTATAGTGTGCTAGTATGCTTCACACGGCTTCACCGAATTATTGGTTGCTTCTTAAAAAGAGAAATAGCTAATGAGGGTAAAGAGACAGAGACACAGAGAGGGATTCTACAAATTTGATAATCTTCTCTTTCTCTTTTACTAGCCACCGTAGCCCGCATGGCACTTCCTCGCATTCGCTATTCAAATCTCTCAAAAGTGTTTTTTTTAGAGCACCTGCGCAAGTGTTGTACGATGTCTCATCGGCATCTCCGTTGGCGTTGTCTTTGTTGCGTATTATCATACAGCAACTAAGTAGTGGAGAATCATGCACTTGCTCCCCCATTCTCATGCATGTTCAATGCATGTCACCTGTTTAACCTTTCCGATTTACTCAATCTTTTGTGTCAATCCACATGAGCTTCAAAATGGCAGATGGTAGCCGCGCTCTTCCTTTCCGTCAGGCCAATCCACAAGCAACCGAAATAGATCCATAGATCGGTAGGCTGCTCTACAGAAAACACAAAAGTGCTGCAAGAGCTTGAGTTTGGTGTTGAACGTTCCACAAGTAGACAAACACACTATGAGCATACCTCAGAAGTTCAGCGACGAGTTGGATATTGAGTTTCTTCAACCCCTTGACCATGGCGGTCATTCCTTTGTCTACCAGGTCCGAGTCGATGAATCTCATGTGCCTTCCGTTTTGAAGATATTCCGATTCGCGCTGCCTCCTGATTCTTCAGCAGCTGTCAAATACAACTTGAAGGCAAATGCTCCTTCTTCTTCTTCTTCATCTGTTGCTGCCACGGCCAACACCGATGTCAAATCTAACAGTAGCAGTGCCAGTAACGGCAACAATGACCAGAGCGGTAATGTTAACAGCACCAGTGGCATTGATACTAGCAATGGTACAACTCATTCCGACCCCGCAATAACAGGTGGTAGACAAATGGGCAGCCCTCATTCATATTTTGATGCTGAATTTGAGGCTTATGCTCGGCTGCTGAGATTTTCTCAAACACCGGTTGTGGCTGAAAACGGGTGTCACCATCCGGACGATGATAATAACAAGGAGGATCAGGATCATGATGATCAACAAACAAACATGTCAAACATGTCAAACAGCAACTCGGGACACAAGCAAACACAACCACTACCACCATGGCCCATCTGCCACGCTGCCGTCACCATCTCGTCTGCTCTAGAAGAACGGCTTCGAGCTGGCAAACTCTTGATTTACAATCCCGTATCAGCACGCCACCGATACCGCAAATACACCGATACATTTCCACTTCTTCTCAAAGCACTCCTTCTATCATACATACCTACAACTCGTCTCGGTCGTCTCCAGCAGTTGACAAACCCTCAAATTGCACATCTGATACCAAATGACATCAAGCGAGGTATCAGGATGATGCATGAATGTGGTGTTCTACACAACGATATCAAGCCTCGTAACTTGATGATAGACGGACAGACCGGTACAGTGACATGGATTGATTTTAGTAATGCACAAACAAGGGAAGTCGGAGAGGATGACGTGGCGTGGATTCGGAGAGTGAGAAACGAGGATGAAGTGGTGGATAAAATGGTGAAAAGGTGGGTTGGAGGTTGATGTATCCCTTGTTAGGCGTGATGAGGCTGTCTAGTTTGAGGTCTCAACTTGATATCAATCTGTCAATAGATACTTTACTCTATTCTAGACATTACATTATCGGAGATACCATTGTCATCTACCAACGTATGTTACTACCCTTGCCTCAATCACCATTTTGTTCAAATGTTCTTTTAATGTGGGGGTACATAAAGTCTACCAGACCTTGTAACAGGCTTGTTTACCACTATCCACTATAACGGATTCGAAGGAAGAATATTAAACCTGATCACTAAAGTGGCAAATGATATCTCAAAGACGGGCTGTGCGAGACAAGATACTGTCATCGTACACGCTTGTACCGAGACAAAACAGATTATCTATACTCAAAGTATCTGGGATCCTCACTGTACTGTGGTCAACTGTTCAGAAGAGTTAGCAAGTAGTTACATAGTCTTCAAAAGATCATC
>Ga0160427_10002240_pt1 | contig 11732 bp, 12 predicted proteins | sample SolpanmetagenomL_FD_108194 | JGI IMG/M metagenome (GOLD analysis project Ga0160427, IMG submission 108194) | Solar panel surface microbial communities from Lawrence Berkeley National Laboratory, California, USA - L | ecosystem: Engineered > Built environment > Solar panel > Unclassified ...
CTAGCAGCTCGGCCGGCCGCGTCTGGGACCTGTCTGCCAGTCCTCATCTGGCGGTGCTCATCTGGCTTAGGCCAGCACGCCGATGTGCCATGAGTGGCGTCTCCTTACAGTGATGAGGTCGCCGTCTGCCCTGACGCAGCGGCCGCCACTTCAACATGAGAGGAACCACCATGCCAAAACTCAACCAGATCATCGCCGTCGAAAAGTCGGTCAAGAGCCGTTCGTTTCAGGAACTGACCGAGGCCCATCAGATGTTGCAGAAGCCCGCCCTGCTGGCTGGAATCTCGCGCACTTACCGGCCGAAAGACGAGGAGGGCGAGGCGCTGCCGCCCGAATCGACCCGTGTGCAGGCCAAGGCCGAGGAAATCGTGCGCCGCACCGCCCAGATCATGAGCAACCTCTTCGACGTGACCGCCACCAAGGACTGGGCCAACACCGAGGCGAAGGCCGACCTCGTGGTGGGCGACCGGGTGCTGCTCGCCGGCGTGCCGGTCAGTTACCTGCTGTTCCTCGAAAAGCAGCTGGTTGATCTGTCGACCTTCGTGCGCAAGCTGCCGGTGCTCGACGCCTCGGAGAGCTGGACCTTCGATCCGTCGGCCGACGCCTACGCCACCGAAGCGGTGCAGACCGTGCGCACCAAGAAGATTCCGCGCAACCACGTCAAGGCCGAGGCGACCGAGAAGCACCCGGCGCAGGTCGAGGTCTACTACGAAGACGTGACCGTGGGCTACTGGCGCACCCTCAAGTTCTCCGGGGCGCTGCCGGCCGCGCGGGTCAACGAGCTGCAGAGCCGCGTGCAGCAGCTGCAGCAGGCGGTCAAGTTCGCCCGTGAGGAAGCCAACTCGCAGGAAGTGAGTGACCGCAAGGTGGGAGACCGGGTCTTCGCCTACCTGCTGGGCGACTGAGCTCGGTCCGGCTGTGAGCCCGAGAGACGCGTCCGAACCGGGCGCGTCTTTTCGTATCGCTCGGCTGCGGAAGGGCTAGGCCATTTCACCGATTGCCGCCGCCCTGCCGCCCCTCTAGACTTTCCCCGGAGTACCAAGCTGAAGTTCAGCTTCAGACTGACAGGGGAGAGGGGTTCAGTGCAGGTTCGAGTCCTGCCTCCGCCACCACACGGCGGAGTGGCCCAATGTGGTAGAGGCGCTCCTTTTCCCCGAAACACAGACTCAGATTCTCGCTCCAGACTGAGCATCTGCCGCCGAACGCCCAATCGAGTGCCAGCAGCCGAGGACAGCCAGGGCCAGGAGTTCGATTCTCCTTCGCTCCTCCAGTTACGGAGCGGTAGCTCAGCCGGTAGAGCATGGCTATAGAGTGTGAGCGGCTGGCTTAAACGTGTGGGCGTGTGCAATTCGGCGGCGCACCCGAACCCGGAGGCGGGACAAGCCTCCGGGTTCACTTTTGTCGCCGGTGCGGTCGCCCTTCATGCTCGCCTGTTAGCCTGACCCTATGCTCGATCCTCACGCCCTGCCGTTCGCCGCCGCCGTTCACCCCCAGGCACGGCCCGCCCGCCGCTTGACCTGGGACTCGCGCGAGGCCTCGCCCGAGGTGGCCTTCGTGGCGCTGCCCGGCGAGAAGATGCACGGCAACGCCTTCGTGGAACTGGCCCTGGAGGCCGGCGCCCCCTTCGTGCTGACCGACCTGGACGTGCCCAGGGCCGTGCGGGTGCCGGACGCTCAGGCCGCCCTCTTCACCTGGGCGCACCACGAGCGGGCCAAGAACCCACTGGTGGTCGGCATCACCGGCACGGCGGGCAAGACCACCGCCAAGAGCTACGCCGCGGCGGCGCTGGAGGCCGCGTACCTGCCGGTCTTCAATACCCAGCCCGCCATCGCCTGCTTTCTGATCGAGCATGGAGCGGGAGCGCGGCCCCTGGTGGTCGAGATGGGCATCGACCGACTCGGCGAGATGGAAGAACTGATGGACCTGGTGCGCCCCGACGTGGGCGTCATCACCAGCATCGGCGCGGCGCACCTCGACGGGCTGGGGAGCGTGGAGAACATCGTGCGCGAGAAGGGTGGGATGCTCGCGGCGGGCTTCTCGCTGGTGGGGGTGCAGGCCGCTCCGTTCTATCCCGGCCAGCCGTCCTACGGGTTCGGGAAGGCGACCTTCGCGGGCGAGGACCTGACGCTGGACGAGGCCGGGGCGCGGTTCAGCTACAAGGGCGTGCCGGTGACGCTGCCCCACGCCTCCCGCGTGCAGGCCGAGGCGGCGGTGCTGGGGCTCGCGCTGGCCGAGCGGGCGGGCCTGAACCTGGAGGCGGCGGCGGCGCGGCTTGCGCAGGTCGATGTGCCGGGTGGCCGCTACCGGGTGCTGCCGGGGGCCGTGACGGTCATCGACGACGCCTACAACGCTTCTCCGCTCAGCGTGCAGGTGGCCCTCGACGCGCTGGCCGCCTTTCCTGTGGCCGGTGCTGCGGGCCGCCGCATCTCGGTGCTGGGCCGGATGCTCGAACTGGGTGACACCGAGCGCGAGTTGCACGCCGGGGTGGGCGAGTACGCGCGGCAGCGGGCCGACCTGACCTACGGCGTGGGCCGATTCGCGGCCGAGCTGGGCGAGCGCGCCTACCAGACGGTGCCCGAACTGCTCTCGGCCCTGCTGCCCGAGGTGCGGCCGGGAGACGTGGTGCTGGTCAAGGCGTCGCGCGGCATCTCCTGGCTTCCCGAACAGCGCCTGCAGGAGGGCGTGGGCCTCGACAGCGTGGTGGCGGCCCTGCTTGAACGCCGGGAACAGTTGTGAAGCGGCTGGCGGCATTGGCCTTCCTGCTCGCGGCCTGCGCCCCGGCGGCGGTGCGTCCGGTGCCCGCTGCCGACCTTCAGGCGAGCTTTTCCGGCCAGGGCGTGATCTGGGCCGAGGGAGGCCGGGTGACGCTGGCCCGCGCCCCTCTGTTTCAGAGGGTGGCGCTCAGGGTGCCCTCGGGTGTCACGGCGGTCGGCTGGCAGGTGACGCCCTCGGGAACCACCGTGTCGCCCTGGGTGGCGGTGGGCGGTCTGGGGCTGCTGCTCACCGCCGACGGGCGGCCGGTGACGCTCCAGGCGGGCCGGGTGGTGGCCCTGTCGGGCACACGCGCCTACCGCGAAGACGGCAGCACCTACAGCTACGACGGCCTGCCGGGAGCCGGGCTGCTCGGCACGCCCGGCGCCGTGGTGACTGGGGGAGACGGCCTCGACTACGCGGTGCAGCAGGGCAACCTGTATCGCCTCGACAGCGGCGGCCAGACGCTGCTGAGCGGCGCGGCGCAGCGGTATCTGTACGCCACCCCCACCGGGGCGGCCACGGCCAACGCGCCCACCGTCGTCACGCTCGACGGGCGCTACACCCTGACCGGCACGGCGCTCGAATGGCGCGACGCTTCCGGCTTGCTGCTGGCCTCGCTGCCGCACCCGTCCGGGCTGATCGGGGTGGTGGGCAACGTGATCGTCACCCTGCAGCCGGGGGGAGCGCTGCGCTTCTTCGCGCCCGACCTGCGCGAACTGCATCCCTGAAGACGCGGGCAGTCCGCGTGGTTTCCGGCCCCGTGATAGCTTGCCTGCAAGGTATGTCACACTCTTCCCAGTTCCTTTCCGCCGTTTCCAGCCGCCCGGTGGCCCGCAGATGCTGATCGCCGCCCTCGTCTCCTGGTTCCTGGTCGGCCTGTTCATCACCTTGTCCAAGCGCTTCGGCTGGGGGCAGCCGATCCGCAAGGAAGGCCCGCAGACCCACCTGAAAAAGGAAGGCACGCCCACGGCGGGCGGCATTCCGTTCGTGATCGCGCTGCTGCTGGTGTGGCTGGTGCTGTACTTCACCGGCCACGGCGGCAGCCGCAGCGAGACGCTGCTGGTGCTGGTCGGCCTCGGCATGGGCCTCATCGGGCTGGTGGACGATCTGCTCAAGATCCGCTCGCGGATGGTCGGCGGCAAGAAGGAACTGCTGGCCCGCGAGAAGTTCCCAGCACAGTTTCTGGTCGGGCTGGTGTTCGCAATCTTCGCCGCGCCGCTCGCGCCGCATGCTTGGCTGCCCGGCTGGGGGCTGTACGGCGATATCGCGCTCTATACCTTCGTGATGGTCGGAGCGGTCAACGCGTTCAACTTCACCGATGGCCTCGACAGCCTGCTGGGCGGCGTGAGCATCATCGTGCTGCTGCCGATTCTGGGCGTGTCGCCGGTGGCCGTGCTGCTGGTCGGCGTGCTGCTCGGCTTCCTGTGGTTCAACGCCCACCCGGCCCGCGTATTCATGGGCGACATGGGCTCGCACGCCATCGGGGGCATCGTGGCCGGGGCGTACATCCTGCACGCCGACGTGTGGCTGCTGCCCATCGCCGCGGTCATTCCGGTGGTGGCGGTGCTGAGCGTGGTGTTGCAGGTGGCGTACTTCCGGCGCACCGGCGGCAAGCGGCTGTTCCGCATGAGCCCGATCCAGCACCACTTCGAGGAACTCGGCTGGCCGGAAACGCACGTCACGCTGCGGTTCTGGCTGATCACAGCGCTCGGCACGGCGCTCGTCTGGAGCGTGCTGCGGGGCCTCGGACAGTAGAGCCAGGAGGTCTGTACACCCGCCGTGCAGGCCTCTTTTGTTCCGGCAACAGCGGCGCCGACCGGCTGACGACGGACTGACCGGGGCTTTCATTTTGCTCAATTCGGGCCGTGCTACGGTGCAGTCCATGAATCTTAAGACGCTTGCTCCTCTTGCCGTCGTTGCTGCCCTGGGCTTCGGATCGCTCATGCCCCACGCCCAAACGGGCGCCCAGAAGGTCGGCTTCGTGAACGTGACCGAGGTGCTCAAGGCCCACCCCAGCAACGCGTCCATCACCGCGTTGCAGGCCAAGGCCAACACCGAACTGGGCGCGCTCCAGACCCAGCTCAAGACTATTCAGGACAAGGGCGCCAGCGCCACCGCCGCCGAGAAGGACCAGGCCACCCAGCTCACCGCCACGCTGACCGCCAAGGCGAAGGACTACAACGACCAGCTCGCCAAGGCCGTCGCACCGGTCGAGAAGGCGGTCGACGCCGCCGTGTCGTCCACGGCCAAGGCGCAAGGCTTTTCGGTCATCATGGACAAGGGCATCGCCGCCACCAGCAGCCTCGTGATCTACGCCGACCCCTCGACCGACCTGACCGCCACGGTCATCAAGAACCTCAAGCCCTGAGCCTCCGGTCTGGGCCGCCGATCTCAGCGCCCAGACCGCGCACGGCCTCCGATATGCGGGGGCCGTTTTTTTGACCGCAGACTTTCGAAGGTAGACGAGGAAAGACATGTTGAAGATCCATCTCAAAGCTGTTCCCAAAGTGTTGATCCTGGCCCCCGTGGCGCTGCTGGCGCTGTCGCCGCACGCCCAGAAGTCGAAGACCAAGGTGGGCATCGTGAACGTGCAGACGGTGGTGGCCGCGCTGCCGGGCGGCGCGAATTACGCGGCCCTCAGCAAGAAGGTCGACGCCGACGTGCAGGCCCAGGCCAAGTCGGTGCAGGCGCTGCTCGTGAAGGCCAACGCGGCGGGAGCTACGCCCGCGAGCAGGACAGCTTACACCACGGCGGCCAAGAAGTACCAGACGTCGGCGCAGGCCTACCAGAAGCAGCTTCAGACGGCCTTCGCGCCGCTCGCCGGGCGGGTCAACGCGGCGGTGGCCTCGGTCGCCAAGGCGGGCGGGTTCAGCGTGGTGCTCGATCAGCGCGTGGCGAGCACGTCCCGCCTGATCATCTACGCCAGCTCGCAGACCACCGACCTGACGCCGGGCGTGGTCGCGAAGCTGAAGAGCGGCAAGTAGGCCGAACGCCAGCATCCCGCAGGCGTGAACGGCAGCCGGAACTTCTACACTGCGCAGAAGTTCCGGCTGCCATTCGTTTCGGCTGTGCGATGCTGGCGGCTATGGACGAAGAAACGAAGGCCCGTGAGCGGATTTTCGGGGCCCAGCACGACCGCATCTTCGAACGGCTGACTGCCCTCGACCCCGATCTGTCGCGATACATCCACGAGTTCGCGTACGACACCGTCTACGACCGTCCCGGCCTCGACCTCAAGATGAAGGAACTGCTGGCCTGCACCCTGTTGCTGTCGCTCGGCAGCCCGGACGAACTCAAGACCCACCTGCGCGGAGCGATGCGGGCCGGGGCCAGCGAGCAGGAGGTGCGCGAGACCCTGCTGTTCGCGGCGCCGTTCGTTGGGTTTCCACGTGTGGTGGCGGCGTTCGCTCAGCTTCAGGACCTGCTCGGCCGACAGGCGAACAAGGGGGAGAAGTAGAACAGCGCCCCACCACTCGGGTGAGGCGCTGACGCGACGGGAGGGCGGGGCGATTACGCCTGGTCGGGCTTCTTCACGTCGGGCTGGCTGTCGAGCGCCGCCTGACCGTGCTCGTCGGGCCGAACGGCCATCGGATCGATGGTCGGGGTCTCGGTGCTGACGCTGCCGAGCAGGATCCCGAGCACGTCCGACTGCCGCGCCTGCTCGACCGCCTTGTGCGTGATGATCTCGCCGATGTTCAGGATGATGTTGTCCTGCCGGTCGAGCACCACCCGGTTGGTCGGGCGGCCGATCGCGCCCTCGATGCGGCGCTCCTCGACATCGTCGCTGGCCCGGTCACGGGTCTCGGCGATCCAGCCTTTGGCGCGGTCGAGCAGGCCCGAAGCACCTTCCTTAACGTTCTGTGCGCCCGCCGACAGCCGGTCAGAGGCGGCCGACACCGTGCCGCCGGTGGTGTTGGTCGCGCCCACCGCTTCGGCCAGTTCCTGCTCTTTGCCCAGCGCGCGGGCGCGTTGCAGCAGTGCCTCGGTCACGATCTGACCCTGCGCCGCTACGAAGCTGCGGTTGGGGCCGAACACGTCGCGCTGCACCCGTCGGCCGAGCAGACTAACCGGCTGGGTCTGGGTGCGGGCGGCGATGTTCTCGCGCATGCCTTGCACCCCCTGCTGCATGCTGCCGCTGGTCGCGGCGGCGGCCAGACTGGCGAGCGCGCCCTTGTCCTCGGCGATGCCGGCATGCATGGCGGTGATGGTCTCACCCTTGGTCACGATCAGCGAGCCGTCCTGGGCCACGACGTCGCTGCCGGCCGTCTTGCCGATGACGAACTCCTTTTGCCGCTCCTTGGTGGCCGTCGCCATGTTCTCGACGCCCCCCTGTACGCTCTCGCGGGCGCTGCCATACAGTTCCTGCACCGCGCCACCACCCGCCGCTGCGGTGAGCGAGCCCAGCAGCCCCAGCGACTCCGCCTTCTCGGCGTGCACGGCGGTGATGGTCTCACCCTTGGTCACGATCAGCGAGCCGTCCTGGGCCAGTACGTCGTTGGCCGCCGTCTTGCCGACCACATACTCTTTCTGGCGATCCTTGGTGGCCTGCGCAACGTTGCCGGCCGTCTCCTTCACGCTGTCGGCGACCGTGCCCGCCGCGCTCTTCACGCTCTCGGAGGCGCTGCTGAAGGCGCCTTGCAGGCCGCCGGCCTGCTGTTCTTCCATCGCCTGCGCCACGGCGGGCGGCACGATGGCGGCCTCGGCACCGATGGTCACGCTCTCGGGCGCCGGAACGAAGGTGCGTCCCGAACTCAGGTCGCTGAACAGCCCGCCGGTTGCCTCGTACCCCACCACCTGACCGGTCGTCTCGTCGAAGAACACGTCGGCAATCCGCCCCAGTTCTTTGCCGTCGGCGGTGAGCAGGTTCAGTCCGGCCAGCCCTGACTTGCTCTCCATGGCTGCCGCAATCTGGCCGTGGTCACGCGCCGTCACCACGTCGTCGGCGCTCTCGATCATGACCGCGTCCTCGCCGATGCTCTTCACACTCGTGAACGCGATGACCTTGGCCGCGTGAAACCAGCCGCCTTCATCGACCAGCAGCGCCAGCACGCGGTTGCCCTGCTCGTCGAAGATCAGGTCGCGCACGCTGTCCACCCGCTCACCACCATTGAGGGTGACGATCTTGCGCCCGATGACCTCTTTGCCTTTCAACATATACACTCCTTGGCCGCTTCATGGGGCCGACGGTTCAGACGATGTTCGAACTGGGACGAGAGCGATGCAGCCGTCAGGGCGCCGCCGTAAGGACAGCAGTGGCCTGGATTCAGAATCCGAGGTTCAACAGGCCGTGAGGCTTGAGGTACAGGAAGTAGGCCAGCAGGAAGAGCACGATCAGTACGACGATGATGATCAGAATGGCGGTGCCGTTGCCGGAACCCTTGCCGTTGAGTCGAGTCATGAAGCCTCCTTCTCAAAGTGTAGGGAGCACAGTCGGCAGCCGAACTGAGAAAGACCAGTGTCGACTTCAGACTCTCTTGCGGCAACCTTTACGGGCGAACGACCGGTGAAAGTCGTCTGGATTGAAGGTGTGGCCGGCAGTCCTAGGCTGCTCGGAGCAACACTGAGTCTCCGCTCTCGGAATATTTTCGGCATCATTTTGCCCACCTGGCCGTTCGCGCCTCGGCCCGTCTTCAGACTGCGCGGACCCCGGCCACCTTTCCAGCCAGAAAGGATGACAGCGGGGGTGCAGCGCACGCGGTTGCCGGGTGGCATGTGCGCTGTGAGTCACTGCCGCTTCAGGTGCTGTTGCCAAAGAGGTGCCGACCGAGCGTCTTTACTTCCTGACGGCGGCCGTTTTCAGGTCTGGATTCAGGAAAGTGTCAGAGCCGCTCTCGTACCATCAGGGAAATGAAGAAAACATACAAGAGGGCGCTGGCCCTGCTGACCGGCCTCGCGTCGTGTCTGTTGAGCGGCGCGCAAGCTACAGAAGTAAAACTCGACACGTTGCTGGTGTCGGGCGCTCCTTCGCCCTGCCTGGCGGTGCGAGTGAACATCCTTCAGGAGGGCAAGAGCCTGTCCGAGCTGAACCTGACGCCGGATGGCGGGCTTAAGGTGCAACGTGGAGCGCTGGTGCATTTTGCCAAGGGCTCGACCTACCTTCTCCAGGCAACCTGCATCAGCGGCACGACCTTCAACCAGAGCGCCGGACTGACCTTCCTGGCCGACGGGCGCACCATCATCGTCCAGTTCGCCGACAACGGATTCCAGATCAAGCGCGGCGGCGTGGCCTACTAGGCCGACCCGGCACGACAGAGGCGCTACACTCGGGCGCGTGTCCCGTCCGTCTCCACTGCCCGCCGACCTGTCGGCCCGGACCCGGTCGCTGGCGGCGCGGCGTTCGCACCTGCCCGCCGAGGGGACCGTGCTTTACCGGCTGGCCCACACCACCGAGACGGACGGGCTCTACACGCTCGACCGGGCGGGCGACGTGGGCATTCTCAGCCTGTATGCCGACCTCGATAGCGCGCACGAACAGCAATTGGCCGGCGTCTGGGCCGACACGGCGGCGCTCGGGTCGATGTACCTCAAGCGGCGCCCGCAGGAAGCCCGCCACGCGGCCAATGTCCAGCGCGAGTGGCTTTCCCCTCCGGAGCCGCTGCTGGGCGAGGCGAGACCCGAACTGACCGTTCTGGAAGACGGCGTGCCGTACCTCATCCGTCCGGGCGGCGACCTGAGCACCGGGCTGTTCACCGACGCGCGGCTGGCCCGCCGCTGGGTGCGCGACAACATGGACGCCGGAACGCGCGTGCTCAACACCTTCGCCTACACCTGCGGCTTCGGGTTGAATGCCAGGCTGGCCGGGGCCGATACCGTCAAGAACCTCGACCTGTCGCGCAAGGTGCTTGGCTGGGGCCAGGAGAACTACGCGCTGTCGGGCCTCGCCGCCCCGGACACCGACTTCATCTACGGCGACGTGTTCGACTGGCTGACCCGGCTGGCACGCAAGCCGGAGCGCTTCGACCTCGTGGTCCTCGATCCGCCCAGCTTCGCCCGGGGCCCCAGCGGCGTGTGGCGCAGCGAGCGCGACTACGCCGCGCTGGCCGCCCAGGCCGCGAGGCTGCTGGCTCCCGGCGGCCGGCTGCTGGCGATGAACAACCACGCGGGCGTGAGCGGCGCGGCCTTCGTGGCCATGCTCCGGGCGGGCGTGCCGGGGCTGCGAATCGAGGAGAGTTTCGGCGCGGGCGAGGACTATCCGGGAGCCACGCACCTGAAGGTGACGGTGGGGCGGCTGCCCTAGCCGCCCGCCCCATTCAGTCATTCAGTGCATGTTCTCCTCGTACGGCTGCACCACCACGAACCCCTCGCCCTGAAAGGCCATCTGGAACGTCTCGCCGCCGCCGCGCCCGAAGATGGTCTTCAGCGAGCTGTCCACGCGCAGCTGCGGCTTCAGGTGCTCGCTCCAGCCGATGGTCGAGTTGGGGTCGGTGTACACGGTCTCGCCGCCGGTGACCCGCAGCGTCAGAGGGCGGCCGTGGCTGAGCAGCGCCAGCAGGCCGTTCCCTCGCAGCAGCACGCTGAAGAGGCCGCCCGAGACCATGCCGGCGGCGCTCCGGTGCATCGCGATCTGGTGCTGGACGCTGTCCTCGAAGGCCAGCAGCGAGTGCCCGGCGACGTTGATGGCGTCGCCGCTCAGCCGCAGGATGGTGATCTCCTTGGCCTGATCGGCGAGGTAGGCCACGCCGTGCCCCTCGATCTTGGCAAGCGGTTCCATCTCGCTGCTCACCGCCCGCACCAGCGCCTTCATGATGCCGCCGTCGAGCAGCCCCTCGCGCTTGAAACTCAGGCTGCCCGAGTACGCCACCATCGCGCCCAGCTTGCTCCAGACGCGGCCCGGCCCGCCCCGGCCGTCTCCGACCTTCACCTCCAGCATCTTGTCGCTCTCCAGCTCGAAGGCGTCGCCGGGCCGGTCGGCCTCGGCCGTCTCGGTCAGGAACTGAGACAACGTGTAGGTGCCGTCGGCGGCGGGCGCCAGACCCGGCCGGCCGGCCGGAGAAGCCGGCGACACCGGACCGGCCGGGCGCGGGGCAGGGGAGGGGGGCGATGCGGGGGCCGGTGGCTGGACGGGGGCCGGCGTCGGTGCTGGGCTCGCCTCTCCGCCGAAGTTGGTCAGGAGGGCGTCGAGGCCGCCCGAGAAGCCCTGGCCGACGCTCGCCACCCGCCAGGCGCCGTTGTGCTCGTAGACCTCGGCCACCATCACCGCGCGTTCGCTGCCGAACTCCGCGCCGCGCAACTCCACGCCCGCTTTCGGTGCAGGGTCGCCGAGCGTCCAGGTCAGCTGGCCCAGGCGCGAGAAGGGGGCGCTGTCGTGCGTCACCACGAACATCAGGCGGCGCACGCTGGCCGGAAGGTGCCCGAGGTCGAGCCGGAACGTGCCGCCCCACGGCTGCGGCGTGAGCACGATCTCGCCGCCGGGGCTGGAAAGCTGGTTGTAGAACACGAAGTACCGGTCGTCCTGCAACTGGCGGTCGGCGTTCAGCCCGAAGACGCTCACGTCCGCTCCCTGCAGGTCGTGGCGCAGCGTCACTTCGAGGGCGCCGACTGCGCTGACGGGCAGGTCGGCCAGGGGACGTTTCTCACCGCGTCGCAGTTGAATCATCGTTGCCAGGATACCGTGCGGGCGGCACACCGAGGTCGCCTTCATGGTCGCCCGCTCCCGGAATCCCGGCGGAATTTTCGTCCCCCCTGCTACACTGATCGCCAGACGCATGGCGAACGATACCCACAACGACGAATCCCAGGTTCCCTCAGCACATCAGTCGGCCTACCAGAAGGCGGGCGTCGACATCGGGGCCGGTCACCGCGCCGTGGCCCTGATGAAAGAGGCGGTGGGCCGCAGCCAGACCGCGCCGGGGCTGCGCGGCACGGTGCTCAGCGGGCTGGGCGGCTTCGGCGGGCTGTTTCGTCCGGGCTTCGCCGGAATGAGCGACCCGGTGCTGGTGGCCTCGACCGACGGCGTCGGCACCAAGACCAAGGTGGCC
>Ga0160427_10002241_pt1 | contig 11727 bp, 9 predicted proteins | sample SolpanmetagenomL_FD_108194 | JGI IMG/M metagenome (GOLD analysis project Ga0160427, IMG submission 108194) | Solar panel surface microbial communities from Lawrence Berkeley National Laboratory, California, USA - L | ecosystem: Engineered > Built environment > Solar panel > Unclassified ...
TCAGTTGTTCTAAAAACAGAGCTCACTAGCATGGATAAAATTTGTTAGCTGTAAATTTTATTAAAGCTTGCGATTTCAAAAAAGAGGGGGGGGAATAAATTTTGGAAAAGGGAACCGCTGCAGAAGAAGAAGCAATTTTAGAAAGACATGCAATCACCAATAGAGACGAAAAAAAGAAAAAGACTTCGGGAATTCCCATACAATTGAAATTGTCGAACACACACCTGACTGGCAGCTGTCCATGCATATTGAGATCATCTTCAATCATAATCAACAGGCTGCTACGCTGATCATCCATTTTAAAATGATTTCTTACGTATGTTACATTTTACTCTCGCGGCCACAGTGTCAAATATGGGTTGAGTTCGAGTATCTATCTACTTAGCACTTAGCTGCTAGCATGTAGGTATCTACCGAATCATCTACCTATTCATCCATCAATAAATCAAGCAAGCAAGTGACAAGGTTGAGGCTCAAGGCATGAATATCATATATATTTCCAGCGAATTTTCGCGAATGTACACGGTTCTTTTAAAACACGGAAACCCGAAAATCGCTTCTCGCATACAGAATTTTGATTGAAAAGTCTTCATGTTCGAACTACTAACTCTATGAGCATGTGTGCATCCGAATAAAACCACAGTTGATTTCCCCTGGATGCTCGTTGGGCACAGTGTTTGAGAACCGGACAATCATACCTATTAGGCGTCCGGAATGTTTGTCTTGACTCACCACGGTTGTTTTAATCAATATAAGTTAGCGCTATAGCTATAGTTATTTACTCATGACCAAGTGTCTAGACTTCTTGTCAAGCACAGCTGTCAATGTTTCTGATGCACGAACTCAGCCTATTGGACTGTGTAATATAGTGTCTTGTCGAGTATTTAATTTTCAACGCTCATGGCTTGCTGCAAGACATTGAGCGATAGGAAAATATGGAAGAAACGGTCAAACCTTGCATAATTCGCCATACGTATTTCTATTTTTGTCTTGAGCATAAATTTGCTCAAAACGTGTTTTCGGTTCAGAATTTCACAGGCTTTTTCATATCGATTTCTTCCACCAGGACATGAACAATTATATATGCAAGAGATTCTGGATATGATGAATAAATGTTGTGGGTCTCGTTGGTATCAGCGCTACTCCAAAAAATACGCTTCTAAGCTTCTTTGACATGGTGATCAGAGCATAAAAAGGACATTTTTTTAGTACCACTGTAGCTGGTACAACTACCATTCCTTTGCCGCTGTGCCTGTGGAGTGTAAATAATTTCAATACTTGTCGAACGCGATTTTGGCCTCATGGGATTGATTGAGGCTGAGATTTCCGTTACCCAAGCAAGGTTTTGAACAACATGAGCCATGCCTGCGATTGTTCTTTTAAGCCCATGCTAGGATAGTTTAAATTTACGAACATGGTTATCTATGTTACTCTGGCTAGGATAACCATGTTAAGCAACCAGAAACACATTGACACTTACATCCTTGCTGATGAGTGTACTTCGGCTCCCAAGGCCCATCATAGGCACAGAGCGCGCTGATCCCTTACGGCGAGTGAGTGCATGCTTGTTGCTCAAGAGCACCTATACTCAAAAGAACGTGCGAAGCTATGGAGAGTATGCATACGCGAATGGATTGATATTCCATTATACTGGTAATACTAGCAGCTGCAGATCCGATACCACATGAACTCCCGAGAATAACATGTTTCGTTGGGTGTTTGTGATACATGAATCAGTGATTAAAAAAAGCTTTCGTTGGATCAAACAATACGTCCCGATAATGTCTCGTTGAATTTTTGTACTTTTTTCTTTCTGACTTTTTATGGTATGACAATAACCCTGTATTGCGAGAGACACGCCATGCATATGCCGCACAAACCTTTGAGGCATGCCGTCCAGGCATTTTGATCTTTGCCGCAAATATGTCTTCCACTTGCATCAGTGTGTTGGAGTATATTACTATGATGTGTCCAAGAGTGGCGTCAAGTGATTTGTCGCAAGGTATATTCACTTAGAAGAATGAGATTGAAATCAGTAGGAAAGAGTTTCCGAGTGTTCGATAGGGCGACGTCCCTGAGAACATTGTCATACAATATTGATAGCCATAGCTTTATGATCACACCGGTACCGTGGTCGAGACCTGTATAGTAAAGATGTACACATTAATCTGGCCTATTACCTTCTTAATCATCTTATCAGACTGTTAAAGCTCGCTCCATATACGGTTCATATGTATAGTACTTCCTTCGTTTGTGGGATGAAATATCTAGATATCTAAATATCAAAGATAGGCATCAAAACATTGTATCAACCTGGTAAATCTTAAGTAAGACCCTAGTAACGTGTATGGCTCCAATATGAAACTGTATGCATTTGATAGAACGCGTGAAATTCTATTATATACTATTCATATCTACATGTACTAACAGTGATCGCTACAAAGCTTAAAGGATATCCAAACGCCCAACAATTAAAGAATTAAAAAACGAAGCAAATCGGCAGAGCTATACTTGGAGACTTGCTGACATATTGCATGATATAAATCTAAATTATTATATGTATTCGTAAAAGGCCTTCAAAGCCGCTCAGTGAGCTTTTCAATGGCATTTACCCTCACTCCACATTTTGACACTTTTGACTTGCATTCCTCTGGTCTCATCGTCTTTCCAGGATGGATACCATTGATCCTTTCCTTCCCAGAATTGAGTAGCTGGGTTGGCGAAGTTGTCAAACCATGGCTTGCCACCTCGATTGTCACTGAGATTCTCGTTAGTGGGATGTGCGACAGTTGGAGAAGATCATATACTTACGGGAACCATCCATTTGAACTTCCAACAGCTACATTGAGGATGAGGTAGAATTCTTGGTCGAAAGGAGCATTGGCACCACGTCCGGCCCATGGGTTGTTAACCTGAGTATTGTTGTCTGCGTTGACCCAAGCCTCAAATCCACCAAAAGACCAGAGACCACCGCCACCAGCAGCCTTGTCCATCTTTTTGAAATCGACGAACTTGACTTGATTGAGACGGGAATCACGGTACATGAAGAGGTAGTTCTCAGACCATTCGAGGCCGAATGTGTGGTATTCCTTGGTGAAATCAGAGTGTTGCAATGACTTGGCACCATTCGTTCGCCAGTATCCATCGTGGTGTGAGTCAGGTCCCCAATGTAGAGCTGATGAGACAACGTCACGTCCTCCATAATAGCTGATGTTGTTGCCTCTGCTCTCCATAATATCGATCTCACCGCTTCTTGGCCATTGTCCATAAACATCATTCTCTGGCATCATCCTGAATAATTGTTAGCCAGGTTTCAATGCGGACACGAGCTTCCTAGTGCACTTACCAGATAGCGGGCCAGAGCCAGTCGCCACGGGGCATCTTGGCAACAACCTCGACCTTTCCATATCTCATGCTCTTCTTTCCCTTCGTGGTAAGTCTAGCACTTCGGACTGGGGGTATTGAGACTCCCAATGTGCTGTTGCTTCTTACTGCACAAGCACTGACGTCTTGGCTAGTACATGTTCCATCGCTGGTGAGATTCAAAGTGTATCCGTTTAACAATTGATCCTCGGTGATGGTGGTAGTCAAGGTAGTAAGAGTTGGAACAATATGCAGATTTCCATTCTTTACATATGAATTTGATGGGTCTGATGTGGTCCAATCGAAGGATCCAGTACTGTACAATGGAATTAGTACTGTATTTCCCAAACTTTACATGATAGGAGTATTAGCGCTTACCCATAACCACCAGCTTGTACTTCGTGACTCCAAGTAGAAGAATCAATGTCAGTTCCTTCGAACTGGTCATCCAAGATTAAACAGTACTAAATTGTATAATGTAAGCCTCAGGCCGACTAGTAAATAACAGGAATGATGAATGAAAACTTACATCGTGGTTAACAACTTGTTTAGATTGTAGCCAGATTCCGACTGCGCTGACAGCAATACCAATAACGATACATGTATATACAATGATATTGTTCCATTTTGTCGCTTTCAACTAATAACGAGTAAGTAAGATCTCTGGAAATGATATCCAATCAATCTTTCGCAACATACCCTCTTATCTGTCATCCATGGTTTTTCGTATTCTCCGACCAAGCGATAACTTTTGTGAGTTCGCTTGTCTTGTAGTGTAGTGAATGTTTGAGGCGTTCCAACTCTGCTGTTCACAAATGAGCCAGCCCGTGAGCCTGATTCAGGTGTTCTACTAAACATAATGAATGAATTTCACTACGAACAAGATGACTGTTGTTCAGTGATGGGGAATTGGTTGGAAGGAAAAATTGGTGTGTAATTGTAAAGAGTGATGAAAAGCTGCCGACTAGTTTGCGAAGGGCTATCCAGTGTATATATTCTAAATACCTAAGTAAGTAGCAAAAGCTAGTGTGTGAGCACAAGAAGTGTGGGATGGATGATTGTTGCGATTCCCAGCACACACAACTCAACACCAGATACAAATGCAAACCAAGTTCAACTTTTTTCTTTTTTGCCGTGTCCGCACTTGTCCTCGTCTTCAAGCCCCAAAGCAGCTACAAATGGTGGGAAGCTAGGAAGGATCTGTATCAAATTACTGCGTGGGCATAACTAATTAGGGGTGGCCACACATCGCTACCAAGATTGCACACCTTATAATTAGTACCTAGCACTCAACGAGCTATTCTTAAACAGGTCGCATTAGTCGTTTCAGATGTGGCAGATGCGGCGCCGCAGCAGAGTGCTTATTAGAGAAATGTGCGAAGATGGCGGCGTTCTTAGCATCAGAATCAAAGCTTCTAGAAGCTCTAGAGGAAGCGATGGCCGTCGTCTATACCCTCCCCTTCTCGGGCAAGTGCAAATGGACTAAGCAGACCGCCCGGAAAAACAATTTTCTGACCTTTCGGCCTTTTCATCTTTGCTTCGATAATACATGACTTCGCTCACAAAATTTCTGATCTAACATCAAATTGATTCTCGGGGGGTCAAGTTTCAGAACCAAGTCATGTTAGGAACAGTGTTTAACCCTCTGATCAAAAAATTGGCCAAGCTAGTTAGTTCATTCCATATGATAGACATGTATGTTTAATTCTTCTAATCTTACATCGTCAGAAGATTGGTTGATGACGTTCATGTTCCAGAGAAGCAAGACAAGCAATATTAACCAAGAGATTTCAAGACTCAAACATTATGTTAATCATTAATTAATCATTTACGTGGCCATTGCACCTATGAAACCGATATATGTACGTCATGCATTTGCAAAGCCAGATTAAATCGCGACTCGCATTCCTTTCATCAACCTTTATATATAATTATATATAACTATTAACATCAACAAGGTTTGTACCACACAGTATAATTTCTATGCTTCACCGTATGACTGTAAATGAAAAGCTTGAACATTTGTACTTACAAGGTATAGACGGACCAAGAGTTCTCACAACTAACGGCCCTGCGGTCGTTGTGCTACAAGCCAAACCTAGAAGCATAGCCTTGAAGCTAGACCGTGTAGATCTAGCGACAAGCTTTAGAGTCGATAGCTATTGTGAAGGGTTTTCCGCGAGTATTCCTTCCCTTTGTAGCTTTTCTGGTAAGGTAGCCATATCCTTTCAGTTTTGGCAGTTATAAGATGCGTAAAAAAAAAAGATGCATGGTTCTGCGCCACCACCGAGCATCAGCGAATGACAGCCACAGGCCATGCTTAAGTACTTGGTGAATACGCACCTACTCAATGCGGCAGCGCCCCCTCCAAGCGCCACTATGCGTGGCTTGCCTCGAATCGAAACTGCAAGGTAGGGGCACCACGGGAGATAGTCAAGCCACATATAGGTCTGCACAGCATTTGATGTCATGACCCGTAATTTGGTCAACCTTAATCATCGTGATAAGAACACAAACAACTATAGGTAAATACGTAACCAACGTGAATTCCAAGCACAAGCACGGATCCATAGCAAACAGCAAAACAACACTGCTCGTCAAAGCATATCAGCGATCGGATGATCGCTCATTGTTGGTTTTGATAGACTTGACATTGAAACTCACAGCAACTCTTCTGGGAAGCATACCCATGTCGCCATGAGCCTTTTAGGTACGCAGCCTTTTTTGATCCTATCAGCTCTAGGCATTGACGGAAGCAAAGGATCTCGACATCTCACTAGCTATGTGCTCCACGAATTCATGTCAATGTCGTAAGGATTTGGGGATGGCTCTGAATGTAGAATTCTGTTAAAAATCATGATCCACTTTCAAGATATCAACAATTTTCTTCGACTGATAGCAATATCGATGTGTACATTATGCATGGTGAAGAATTTGACCTGTTTATGAGACATCCTAATCTATGGTCATTTTCAGATGATTCTGCACAGATCACAGCTTCAGAAGATTTTTTCAGTCACTAATTTGACACCTCTACCCATGTAATATCTCTACTGTATGTCTGAAATATGCATAGACACCGCCCAGCTGAACAAAAGCACTTGACAATTTTATGACAGAAGAATGGAAGGATTATTGATTGAAGCGTGATCCTTGACAGGAACGTGGATCAGGGTTCCTCATGTGAATCATCTGAAAATCTACGGAGCGCATCAGTGTTGTTATTTTGCGAAAATAAAAATGGGAAAAAAAAGTGTGTAAAAATAGCGTAAACAAACGAAGAGGATTTGTTGGTGCACGAGGTACTTCTGTGCAAGTGTACCTATGATGGATGGCAATGATATCGATGTCTGCGCGTACCCAATATGTCTTTGATATCTCCAAAACACCAACAGAAAAATAAAATAATAAATTAAGATAAGCAAAAACAATATTGATAGACAACATGGTTTCCTTCCTTTTTTCCTAGCAAAAATCAGAGGAATAAGCAATCATTCATCTCGACCCAAATTGGTTTTGATGAAAAACTTCGACTATTCCAGTGTTTCATCCTTGCTATTCGGGAGGCTACTAGTCTTTCCCGAGATCGATACACTCTAGCCGGTTAAGCCAAATTAAATTCCTACCACCCCCCCATCTTAAACCGAAAAACACAGAAAATTTGCTTTTCGTGCAATGCCGCATAACCATATGCAAAGACATCAAAGCAGCGTGGCAACAGCGGGATGTGTGACGAGTCTATGTATCTTTGCATCCAGATCATGTACATCTGGTACTTTGCGATGTGTGCGCACACTATGAAACAATCCAAGTTCCTCTTTTTCTAGGCCACTTTTTCATTTGCTTTTTCCATATCTAACCTTTTTTTCACTTTTATTTTATGATCCACTGCTCGAAAGCCACAAGCTCGCGGAAGACATACTACTGAACGAACATTGTACCGAACATGCAAGCAAGCATAACACCAAAATATCTTAGTGCCTCAACCATGTAGTGCACTAGACCGCCAAAGACAAGAGACCAAGCCGCTCAAGCTAGTCCAACTTAGTATCGAGTCTCTAATACGAGCAATTACTAACCGAACAGTCTGTTCAGGAACACTGCATTACAATGAGCGGACTTACTAGGCACATGGATGTAGTGGTTCGGAGGAAAAAGAAAAGCCTCACTAGCGGCCTCACTTCAGATTAGGGTGGTACATGCAGGTGTGCTACTCTGTAACCGCTAATATTTGTTTGCCCAGTACTACACATTAGGCATTGTATAATGTGGTCGCAATTGATCGGATCCTCTTCATACATAAGGACCAGCTTGGATGCTGTTTGATATCGCCTTCGAATCAGTATTCAGCATACATCAGTATTATTACATTCGTTCTCAATACACTACTTTACTCTCGTTTTACGACGTAGTGTGTTTTGTCAATCGTTTTCATATATATATCCACATATCAACAATTTCCAATATCATATCATCAAGCCGAGCATAATATTCATTAGTAGCTCAGTCAATTGGGATAATTGACGTTCACTACCATACTCTCTACTATCGATTTCTCTATCCCACTTACTCCCCTATCACATATCCATCATGAACAGAAGACAGCAAGCAGATTTGTTAGTCCATCGACTACATGTCCGTCTGTTGACAAACAGATGGCTTGGAAACGATGTCATCCTCAAAGGTGGCCTAGCACCTATTGAAATAGCACACCCAAAAGGACAAGCTGAGGCAACAACACTATTTGGTACCATGATAAGAATTGACGACGATGAATATTCCATATCACCTCCCTCTTTGAGTGAATCAGTAGCGGATGCAGTCCGCAAGCTCAATTTGAACATTGCCTTCACAATGTGTACACATCTAACATCAGCCATATTCGACTCGGCAAGCGACGAGGATCGAGAACTGTTTTTCCCTTGCACTGGCAAACACTATCAAATTGTCGATTCTCTACAAGACATCATTGAGAGTGAAGAAGGCGATGTCAAGAAGCTACAATATGTTTGCTTCGTTAGAAGAGAACGTGTTGTCCTTATCTGGGGTGATGACGAGGCATCCATCTTGGCTCGAGGTGAAGACCTTCTCACTGTCATGTTGAGTCACGTAAGTTTCTTTGATACCTCAATCTCAAATCGTTCAACCTGCTAACAAACTCTAGTTCTGGGGTGCCGATACTTCGAACATCACAAGACAAAATCCAAGCTCAAACATGGGTTCTGCCTACATGAGTCCTATCACGGGTTCTGCTTACATGAGTCCTGCCATGACTCCAATGGCCACTCGGCCAGGCTCACCTTCTCCTTTCTCTGGAGCCGCTACACCTGTAAATGCCTCCACTGGAGACCTCACCCCATTCAGCAAATCTAAAGAGCAAATGACTTTCAACGAAGTCAGTGAGGTTGATGACGATGCCGAGAGCATGAAGCCATCAAAAGAATCTCTCGAGCGACCAGTCAACCTTCTTAGTGCTTTCACAACTGGGTTGGCTGTGCTCTTGATCTTCATCTTACTTGGTGTTTTCGGTATTGGACAACTCGTCATCGAATGCATGTACGATGGAAACTGGACGAGAATGGCCCTTGCTGCTATCCTTCCCATTGTCGGTCTTTCCGGCCTCTTCTTCTTCTTGGTCATCTTTGGTGACATCTTCCAAATCCTTGGTCCTATCTCCAACTGCTTGAGCAACTCTCGATACTACTCTGGTGTTGCCCCAAACATACGCAAGGCTTATCAAATGGGCTTCGACCCACCACACATCACTATCCAGATGCCTGTTTACAAAGAAGGTCTCAATGCTGTCATCAGACCTACAGTTGAATCACTCAAGGAGGCTATCAGCCACTACGAGCTTAACGGTGGCACTGCCAGCATCTTCATCAATGACGACGGTATGCAGCTCATCCCTGAAGAGGAAGCAAATGCACGAAAGAAGTTCTACCACAACAACAACATTGGTTGGGTCGCTCGTCCTGGACACAATGTCGATGGCTTCATCCGTGCTGGTAAATTCAAGAAGGCCTCCAACATGAACTTCGCCCTTAACATCGCCAACAGAACTGAGGACTTTATCAATGCCAACTGGGAGAAGAACTCTCACGTTAGATATGATGATGTTTACGCTGAGGCATTGGCTGCCGTTCTTGAGGAGGATGGCCGGGCTTGGGCTGCTGGCAACATCCGCATCGGTGAACACATCCTCATTGTTGACTCTGATACTCGAGTTCCACACGACTGTTTGATCAATGGTGCCGCTGAGCTTTACTTGAACCCTGAAGTCGCTATCATTCAACACTCTTGCTCTGTCATGCAAGTTGTTGGCGACTATTTTGAGAATGCCATTACCTGGTTCACCAACAACATCTACACTGCAATCCGTGTCTCTATCGCTTCAGGTGAAGTCGCTCCTTTTGTCGGTCACAACGCATTCCTTAGATGGAAGGCCATTCAATCTGTCGCTGTCAAGGATGAGAGTGGTGTTGACAAGTTTTGGTCTGAATCACACGTCTCTGAGGATTTCGATATCGCCATCCGTCTTCAAGTTGCTGGTAACGTTGTTCGATTTGCCTCATACCACAACGGTGGCTTCAAAGAGGGTGTCTCTCTTACTGTCTATGATGAACTTGCTCGATGGGAGAAATATGCTTATGGATGCAACGAACTTGTCTTCAACCCAATCTACACATGGCTCTACAGAGGTCCATTCACCGCTCTCTTCCGCAAGTTCCTTTGGTCAAACATGCAAATCTCATCTAAGATTACCATCTCTGGTTATATCATCACTTACTACGCCATCGCTGCCGCTTTCCCATTGACAATCTTCAACTACTTCTACATCGGATGGTGCAACAATGATGGTATTGACAAGTTCTACCTTAGTAACGAGTCATGGCGTGTGCTTATATCTGTCACCGTTGTCTTCTCTGGTCTTGGTAACATCTCCTTGCCAATCTTGACCTATCGTCTCGGCGAAAAGCCATTTTTCAAGGCTTGGGTCGAGAACTTGAAGTGGCTTCCAATGTTCATTGTTTTCTTCTCTGGTCTTTCTTTCCATCTCTCCATGTCCATTCTCGCCCAAATGTTCGGTATCAACATGCAATGGGGTGCCACTGCCAAGGAACTTGAAAAGTCCAACTTCTTCTTGGAAGTACCAAAGATTTTCAAGCGATTCAAATGGATGTACGCAGTCTGTGTTCCTCTTGTCGCCATCATGATTTACCTTGGTTGCTTCGCTCCACATGGATGGAAAATCACTGGTATCACCGCCATCTTGCCATTGGCCTTGACCGTTGGCAGTCATATGTGCCTTCCATTCGTTCTCAACCCAGCTCTCATGATCTTCCAGTTCTAATTGTTTCCATACTCACGCTCCCTACCCAACTCTCTTTTATTTGTCAAATAGCGTTTAGCGATACAGGCGTTCAATCTGCTTTCTAGTCATTCTTTCATGTTTAACGTCTTATCTCATTATACATACATATACCATATCGTGTTTTATTTGCTATTAATTTTCTTTGTTCTGGCTTGTTTTTATATTATTTGTTCAACGATATACACATAGAAGATGGTTTTGCATAAGAGCGAAACAGTCATAATCGCCATAGATTTTTAAAATATAATCAGTAATAAAAATTACAATACATCTCAAAAAAAAGATGACGAAAAAACCATTACAATGCATCCATGTGACCACAGGTTTGACCCTGAAGACTGAGAATAGCAATCTTTGTTTGAGATTGATTTTTGCATCCAATCTTGAAAGCTCCACAAGCTGCAAGATCAAGACTTCAGGCTTAGACATAATGTGTCTACTTAAATGGAAAGAATACGCGTCCAAAAGCCGGGGCTTAGGTCTGCAGAAGGATACGTACCTAACACAATCCGTGGCTATTTCGCTAAAAAATGCTTTCATTGCAGTTGTGGGCACAGCTTCCACTCAAAGACAAACGACCCGAACGAACAAATTCTTAAACTCGGGGAGTTTCAACTCTCAAATCATGCTTAGGCATGAAATTGTGCGTTTCCCTTGCTGCTGGTGTTATGGAAAATATTTTTCATTTCTAGATTCTGTCGATGCTTGATCATTTTGTCACTAGTAGAATATGTTATCTTGTTTTGAAGGTAATATATTTTCGTGATGTGTTTTACGTATAACCGATTCAAGCTCAATATAGCAAGCTGTAGCGCTTTACGAGTTCCTCACCTGAGGGTGGAATATGTTCGCAATAGAAAAAGGTTAGGCTAGGAGGCTAGATTATCTGTTTATTCTCACCAAATGGTCCCAATGCTACGTAGATGAAAGGTAGCTAATGGGTTTGAATTTTCTCTGAACACATGTATGCAGGCATGTGGAGTACCTCA
>Ga0160427_10002242_pt1 | contig 11727 bp, 15 predicted proteins | sample SolpanmetagenomL_FD_108194 | JGI IMG/M metagenome (GOLD analysis project Ga0160427, IMG submission 108194) | Solar panel surface microbial communities from Lawrence Berkeley National Laboratory, California, USA - L | ecosystem: Engineered > Built environment > Solar panel > Unclassified ...
GCAGTGCGTTGCTCCAGGTGAGTCCTGGCCATGGACCGCTCCGCAGGTACCGCCTGACCGCGCGAGGCGAGCAGGTACGGCAAGGCTTGACCGAACGTCCAACCTGATGTTCAGGGGCATCAGGCGCGTTATCCGCAGGTCAGGACTTCTTCGACGATGCGGTTCCGGAGCATGTTCACGGCAGACTCGTCGAGTTGCCCGGCCATGTCACGCGGGCAGCAGTGCGGGAAGAGCACCACCGGCAAGGCACATTCGAGCGCCACCAACCGAGACAGGCCGTCGTTCTCCATGATGCTCAGCGTCTCCTTAATCAGCGCCAGCGTTTTCCGGGCGTCCGCTGGACGGATCAGCAACCCGCCATCTGCATTGGCTCCCTCGCGGGTAATGAGTTCGATCTGATACGCCAGGTCCGCCAATTCACGGTCACCACCCACCCGCTCGTAGAGGGCGCGGGCGACCTCCTCATCGGGGTAGAGGAATTCGATGACCATGTCAATGCGCGACAGCAGCGCGGCGTCGATGCGGTCGGCCGTCTGGAGGTGGTCTTCGCCGAGGTTGGTGGTCATCAGCCAGGTGAGGTTCGCGGCGGGGCAGCAGAGGTGCTCTCCATTAGGCAGCGGCAGCAAGTAAAAGCGCTCACCCACGAGGCTGCTTTCCGGTAGGCCGATTTTGAGGGCTTCATCACGGCTGACACTGTCGAGTGCCCCGATCAGGACGTTGAGGGCTTCACTCTGGTAGCGCAGGATCTCGTCGATGAGCAGCACGGTCTTCCCGGTCTGGGCGAGCACGAAGGCACGGCTGATCGGGCCGTCCACCCACTGCGGGCCACGTTGTGTCGGGTAGACGCCGCCGAGGAAGTCGCGGTCCTCCACGCCGGGCGCACCTTTGGCGAGGACGAGCTGCACGTTGTTCTCCACGGCGCAACGTTTGGCGGTTTCGGTTTTGAAGGTGCCGGGGGGGCCGACGAGGAGGGCTGCACCGCCGCGCTTGATGAGGCGATTGAGGCGGCTGAGGGGCGTGAGGTGCGGGGCTTGCGGCCGTGGCGGGTGAATGAGGGTGGCGAGATTGACTTCACGCGCGGTGCGGCCCTGCGCCAGCTGCTGGGGGCTGAACGCCTGACAGGAGTACCCGAGGCGGCCCTCGTCGAGATCGAGGCGTACTTCGGCGTCGATGGTGTCGCACAGTTTCCAGAGCGCTTCACGCACGGGGATGGAGAGGGTGGCGCTGTTCAGGGCCATACCGGTCATGGGGTAGTGCAAGTTGCTTGAGGTGGTCAGGAGCTTGATGAAGTGGCGCAGGGCCACGCGGGTGTACGGCAGGAAGTCGGTGGTCAGCGCCTCAGTCATGGCCATCAGGGCGACGGTGACGGGAAGCGTGGTCAGGTGCAGATTGGAGGAAACCCAGATGCGGTGCGTCGCCTCAGCGAGGTCACTGTTCATCACGCGTTTCCCGGCGTGCGTGAGGTTGAGCAAGACGCCGGGCTGGTGGTCGAGGCGCACTTCGCCGCGCAGGAGTTGGGCGACCGCGTAACTGATGGTGGGGTTGGGACAGGAGGCCTGGTCGGGGCGCAGTTCACTGCGGCAGTGGAGTGGAAGTTCATGCTGGGGGTTGAAGAATTCGAATGGGCTGGTGGCGGCGCGGCAGTCGTCGAGGGCGACGATGATCGGGTGCTGGTTGGTGTGCGTCATGCCGCACGGTGCGCCCGGTGTCGTGACCGGGCGAGGGGCGAGGCGGTGGCGAGGCGGGATCGTTGATGGCGCTGCTCGGGCGTGTCTGCCCGGTTTAGTTCAGGCGCGGGGTGATGATGCAGGCGTCGTAGGCCACATGTTTGGCGACGGCAAACGCATCGAAGGTGATGCACTTGCCTAACGTGTCATACGTTAAATTCGGCAGGCCAGCGGTCATCTTGACCTGCTTGAGCAACGCAGTCAGCTGCTCCCGACTGACCGTTGGGCTGTGGAGCAGGGTATGGGAGAGTTGCTGGTGCAGGTCGGCGTTGGCCGTCAAGAAGGAGCGCAGGATCGACGCATGGTGCTGCTTGAGGGCGTGTGCATCGAGTCTGGCTGGCAGGATGACTTGCCCGGTTTCGGGGTCGCTGACCGGGGTGTAGCCGGTCCTTGAGGCCAGCAACAGGGCCGTGAGGGCGGCGTAGCGGCACGCATGGTAGTGGTTGTGGCGAAAGGTGGCTTCCAAGTCGAGATCCGGGTTCTTGAGCTGGAGACTGCCGATGAGGTGCAGCAGCGCACGCCATTCGAGTTCTTGCTGATCGATGGTCTGGATCGGGTCGTACCAACGCTTGGCTCGCGGGTCAGCGGTCAGCCGGTGAGGGCGGATGGCCCATCGACTTTTGAGTCCGAAGAGCAGCAGTTGGGCGGCGTCCTGGTGTGCCAGTTGAACGACGCTCCGCGCGTCGAGCAGTGCATCAGCGGGGACGTTCGCGGCCGGGTTGTCGTATAGGCCGTCCTGTAAGGGGCGAGCACTCCAACGCACGAAGAGCACGGTCAGGAACACACTGACGACCGCCAGGGCGCAGAAGGTCGGGTTCCCGGTCATGATGTCCTGCATGGGGTCGCCGATGAAGCGCACCCCGACGTACAGCGTGCCCCAGCAGATGGCGAGCCGTCGCCAGGCGTGGGCGGTGTACGTCGCTTGGACGATCATCTTGCCCAGCAGCACAACGGCGCTCAGCCCCGCCAGCCAGGGCAGGAGGCCCAGCAGCGAACGAGGAATCTCATGGGTTGGGACAGACACGTCTCGTCTCAACCCGCCCACCAGCAGGATCAGCAGCAGCGGCCAGCTGAAGCGCAGGGCGTAAGACAGCCCGGCGAAGACCTCCTGCTCCCAGTGGAATTCGGGTGGCAGGAGGCGCTCCACCACCCCGCCAATCAGCGACCGGCGGTAGCGCTCTACCTGCTGAACCCGCTCGAACGGCGATGAATGCGCGTCTTGTGCCAAGCGCAACCCGGCAAACGTCATCAGGAACGCCACCACCCCAGTGACGGCGATGACCAGACCGGCAAGCCAGCCGGGAAGCTGAGCTTGCTGAGCCAGCCATCCGGCAGCGAAGCCCGCGCTCAATCCGGCAGCGACGCTCAGGACGAAGATGATGGGCGCAAGAAGTAGGAGGAAGGCAGGACGTGTCGGCATTGTCGTTCCTTTTTGGGGCGCGTAGAGGGTTAATCGATCCAGCTGTGCCCGAGGGCGTCAACGCCTTCGGGGTTGAGCTGGGCCAGGTGGGCATCGGTGCGGGCGTTGAGGTCGCGGACCTGCTGATCGCTCAGGCGGTGCAGGTACGCCTCAACGCGGCGGCGTTGTCTGTCGTTGAGGTCAGCGAAGGTGATGCACAGGCCGAGGACGGCCTGGCAGATGGCTTGGGGCGTCATGGTCGTGGCGTAGATTTGCGCGAGAGCCTGAAGGTGATGCAGGTCGCGTTCGTGCTGGCGCGTCATGCCACACCGCTTTGCTGGTGCTGCTGGAAACTACTCCAACTGTGCCCACAGTTCGGCCCGCGGACTTCTCGCCAATGCACGTCCTGCCCGTCTTCTCGCAGGATCAAGGTGAAATCTGTTTGCCCGTGTGTGAGGTGGTACAGGGTGCGGGGCCGCATCTGGTGACGGCCTGGGAAGGGCAAGCCGGGCAGGAAAGGCGGCGGGGGCGGGGCGGGTCTGGGCGAGATGAGCCACCCTGGCATGCGGCCCTGGAGCGACTCGATGACTGGGTCGTGCCAGCCGAGTGCAGCCGCGATGCGGTGCGCTTCTTCCTGCTCAGGGGCCTGATCGGGGCGGTAGAGGGCAAAGCGGTCCGGTGCGGCGGCAACACGCAACACTGCGCCGCTCTCCAGATGCACCGAGGCCGCGTGACCTTGCTGCCGCGCCGAGCGGAGTGCTTCTTGACAGGTGAGCTGGAACGTCATGGTGCTCCTGATCGAAGTGGAGCGGTGTGAGGTTGGGCGAATTCGTAGAACATCAGTGGGGTCTGGGCATGGTGTCTCCGCATGGGTGGGGATGCGGCGGGTGAGTGAGCCGCTCATCTTTGATCTTGGTGGGGGTGACGGTTGAACCACGCCTTACCAGGGCAAGTTGAGGACTTGGGGTTGTTCGGGCAGGACGCGCCACTCGCCGTCTGCCTGCACATGGGTGGTGTCGTCGAGGAGCCAGTGCCCGAAGCCGTGGAGCGCCGCAGCCTCCTGGGCGAGCGCGAGCAACTGGTCGTCCGGGATGGTCCGCTCAGGCCAGAGTTCCTGACCTGCCGCGTCGTAGACACTGAGCTGAGCGGTGGACGTGACGACGAAGCTGTGTGCGCGCTGCGTGTGGGTGCGGCGCAGTTCGCTTTTGAGGCTCAGGTGCTGGGCGGCCAGGGCGATGGTGATGGTGAGATCGACTGGGGTGCGTTTTTCTTTCATGTCGTTGCTGGCACGCACCGCGTGAGGGTCAAAAAATGAGGAGCGCACGACGCAGCAGCGCTCCTCTCCCCCACTGAGGTTCAGCTGTCGGGCGTGAGGACGGGCAGGTGGGACTGCTGGGCTCTGCCGAGACTGTCCTGGTTGACCTGGCCGTTCTTGTTGCGAATGACGCTGAGGTTGCTGATCGGCACGGCCATGATGTACGCCGCCGTGAAGGTGGGTGCGGGGGCGAGCACATCAAGGGCTTGGACGGTGTACTTCGTGCGCTTGAGATGACGGGTCTGGCCGATGTCAGCGGGGGCCGTCCACCAGTGGTACCCGGCGCAGGGTTCAGCAGCACTGTGGGGCTTGCCGCAGGGGCAGGCGAAGTGCTGCGTGTGACCAGCGAGGGCAGCAGCGTTGGTGACCTTGCCCGTGGGGTGAATGAGGATCAGGGTGCTCTGCGCGGTGAGTTTGTTGAAGTCGGCGGTCCGGGGGATCTTGCGGCTGATGCCGATGGCCCGGGCTTCCTCGATGAAGTCAGCGGGGTGCGGGTAGTGGACTGCGCCGATGAGATCGACGATGTGCCAGACGCCCGCACGTTCGATGAGGCTGACACCTTGGGCGTTCAGGCCGAGTTGGGCCGGATTGACGGCCTGGGGGTGGTCGATCAGGAAGCGCTCGATGGGTGCGCCCTGGGAAGAGAAGCCGCATTCAGCGTAGATGTGCCCTTCCTGCCGTCCGGGACCGCATTGCCGCGCACCGCCCGCTGCTGGCGTGATCGCCAATTCAAGTAAGGTCGTCATGTGTTCTCCTGAAGATCATGGCGTGGGGCTGCGGTTCAGTTTCGGAGGCCGAGGTTGACGCGGCCCGGATGAGCGGGGAAGGCATTGACACGCGCGGCTTGGATGGGGACGGGCGTGGTCGGCGCAGGCAGTGGAGCCGGGACCGGACGTGGAGGAGCAGAAGCGGGCGTGGGGCGCAGCGCGTCGAGCAGGGTATCGAGGTCAATGCCTGCGTGCTGAGCGAGTCGCCGGACTTCGTTGATCAGCCCACCCAGTGGGTCGGTCTGCACGGTGAGCAGGGGCAGGCCCGAGAACAGATCATCCAGGCTGCCTTGCAGATCGTTCACGCGGGCGGTCTGGGTGATCTTGAGGTCCGCGCCAGTGAATTTCTCTCCAGCATCGAGTTTGCGTTCAGCGGCGAGGATGGCCTGTGGTAAGTAATCATCGCCGAGGTTGGCCAGGCGCTGCGCGACGCCTTCGGCGATGCTGACGCCGACGTGGATGAGGATGGTTTCGGGGAGCTTGAGAAGTTTGAGGCGCTGTTTGATGGTCTGGGCGCTGATGTGGACGTGGTGGGCGAGGTCGGTGACGCTGACGAAGTGGCCATCGCTGAGGGCGACTTGCCAGCTTCTGGCTTCATCGAGGGGGTTGCTGCTGCGCGCGGCGTTGAGGATGGCGCTCGCGGCGGCGATCTGACCGCGTGTGCCGTCGGTGATCAGGGCGGGCACGGTTTCGATGTGGTATTTCAGGGCGCTGTTGATGCGCCGGTCTCCATCCACGATCAGGTACGGCACGGCCGGGTTGCCGCTGGGTTTGAGGAGAACGCTCTGCATCACGCCGAGCTGCTGGATGCTGGGGATGACCTGGGTGGTGTCGGGTGGGACGATCAGGTGGACGGGGACCTGGCGGGCTTCGGTGGTGAGGGGCGCGCTGAATAAGTGGCCTTGTATTGTCATGATCATCTCCTGTGACCATGACTTCCCGGCAAAGCCGGGGAGGGACAACGCCAGTTTCTCTGGATGGTCACCGAGCAAACCAAAAATGACCAAGCTCAATCCCAAGTTGGGATAATGCTGGCTTTTTGCAAGTCCTCCCCGTATCCCAACCTGGGATACGGGGAGGACTTGCAGAACCGCTAGGCAGAAATCAGGTCAATATCCCAAGTTGGGATATGAGTTAAGGTGCCTGGTCAATTAAGGCGAGCAGGGCCTGAATGAGTCGCCGAGCTTCACTTTTGGCCTCACCTTGGAGGTCGTCAACTTTCGGAAGAGCAGCTTTTAATTGACGTTCAGGAGACAGCACTTGGGAGGCTGCACGCTCAGCGCGCACCTCTTGGGCGAGCTGTGCAGCTGTGCATCTTCCGGTGAGGAGTTGCTGAAGACGCTCAGCACGCTGTTCTGAATCAGCAATGCGGGTCAAGGGCAAAAGTGCAGGAAGGCCAAAGCGTCCATCAATCAATGCCATCCGCTCATCCGGGGACAACAACGCTGCCTTAGCGTAGCGTTGAGCAAAACTGCTGATGCTCATGCGGTACAGCCTGCGGAGATGACCGGCGACATCGTAACTGTCTGTTTCACCGTTCTTGAGTCGATTTGCAAGGGTGAGCACCTGCTCTGTGGGAATGTGACATAACGCCGCTACGCTACGTATGGCGAGAAGACCTAATACATCTGGTCGTAATGCCTGGCGTTGAGTATTTTCCAGAATGCTGAATTCTTCAGCCTGTGCTTGGGTCATGGAGCGCACAAGTACAGGTAGATCATTGAGTCCCGCCAGTCCAGCAGCGTGATATCGCCGCTCACCAGCAACCAACTCGTACTCACCGACTCCTAGAGGACGGACCAGGAGTGGCTGCATAATGCCGTTGAGCCGGATGCTTTCAGTGAGATCCTGTAGAGCTTCGTTACTAAATTCAGTGTCACCGCCAAGCAGACGACGAGGGTTGAATGTGGAAAGCGTAATTTGTTGTCGTGACAGGTGGGTGATTGGGCCTTCATCGTTCAGAAGATCGAAAAAAGCTTTGGGATCGGTACGCGCACTCATGAGCTTGCCGCCGGAACCAGGATATTGATGAGCGCTTCCGCGAGGCTGCGGATATCGTCAGCCAGCGGGCTTTTGGGCGCGAAGCGAGTGATACCGAGTCTGGCCTGTTCACTTTCGCCGCCGATTGTGGCATTCCGAACAGGTGGACTCATTGGAGCAACAGCGCTATAGGCACTGATTCGTTGTAATACCCCTTTGCCAAGGCGTGTACTGGTAACTTTGTTGGGCACAAAAAGCCGCACACCTGCTGAAGTGGTGTATTGCCGAGCAATGCGGGTCAACCGCGCGAGTTCTTCGAGGTTTTCCATCCCTTTATCCGCTGAAATCGGCACCACCAGATGCTGCGCGGCAGCGATGACAGCAGAAAGAAGAGGAGAGACGGCAGGGCGGGTATCTAGAAGCACGAAATCGTAGTTTTGTTCGATCTCGCTCAAGGCGATGTGGAGGTTGCCGAGCTTGCTGATGTCTGTATTGATCAGTCCGTCGGCCAGCAACAGGTGACGGTTAGCGGGCCAGACATCGATGCCATGGACGGTCATCGGGGGAGGGAGCCGAGGCTCATCACTGTCGCATTGAAACACGGGGAGGAGGGTCGCTTCAGCCTGGTGGGCCAGGCCTGGAGCGTCATGCAACCCGAAGCGTTTCGTGAGGCTGGCTTGCGGGTCACTATCAATGGCCGCGATCTTGTATCCCTGATCGGCCAGTGCAAAAGCGAGATGGAAGGTCAAGAAGGTTTTCCCTTCGCCGCCTGAGACATTGTTGAAGGCGATTCGTTGGGCCATTTGCAACTCCTTGTGCCGCAATTGCTGGTAATCCCCGAAGGGAACGAGAGCGGCGATGGGCGCTCCGCGCCGCTGAATGACAATGCGCTCACCGTTCATCGCGGTTTCCAGGGCTTCGGCCAGGTGGCTGCGGAACTCCCGGACGGATAGGCGCGAACTGGTCACTCCATAAGCGTACAATTCCGTGTACACAGAAATCAACTTAGTATTGGAGGCAAGCCTCGACAGAGCAAAGCGAGTCTGCCGCGCTCGCATCATTGAACGACGATCAGCAGCTCGCCGCCCAGCGGAATGACACCGAAGGTGCGAGGCGTGGCGGTCAGCAGAAAGGTCGGATCAGGCAGCATGGTCGTCAGAGGTTCCTTCTGGCGCGGTAAGCGTCTGGGCGTTGATGACGCGGACGGCATTCAAGTAGGCGTGCGTTCCCTGGAGGCGGGCGAGCATCGTGTGCACGTCCGGGTGATGACACAGCGTCATTGGGTCAAGGTCCTGGAGTGGCACAAACACGCCGCCGCGTGGGAGGCAGGTTCGCCGGACAACCTGGTACCCCCACGTCCACCACACGGGCTGCAAGGCATGGCAACTCAGCCACGCTTCCCAGACGGGACGTGCAGCAAGATGACCTGGCAGCTCGGCACGCAACGCATCGAGGTGTTCGTTTTCGGTGTAGAAGTCCAGCCGGTGGGCCGCCGTCCCGATCCGGCCCTTGAGGTGCAACGGTGCAGGCCCCCACCGGCAGTGCGCCAGGTGCAGGCCCAGGTGCGTCAGTGACGGAAGCCTCTGATCGGGCAGGGGAGGGGAGAGCATACCCCTCCCTTACCCGACTTGTTCGGGTGAGGGTCCAACCTCAACGGGTCGTGAGGTACATCACTTCTCCCAAACCCCGGTGCAGTTGGCTTTGAAGAGGGGAATTTAAACACAAGGTTTTGACAACTGAGCTTGTAGACGGATCAGAAATGCAAAGGTTTGCTCGCCGCCCCGCGCTTACTCGATGTCAACGCTGGCTGAAGCCTTTCAGACGACTGACGTTTAAAATCCCCTATAAGTGTTACGGTGTGGGATTGTCTAGAAGATAAATGGTGACTGCCTGTATGTTGGACGTGGGACAGTGACCCGGTAGATCGTGTGACTGCGAGGTCGAGAAGACCGCTACTGAGCCTTGATCGCCGGGTTACACCCGTTCTGACCGAGAGGCCAAACAATTGCTTGAACCGTAGCGTTCGAATGAGCAAGCCTGGCGCCGGTCGGAACCCTGTCCCACACCAAGAGGATGGAGGTTCAGGACATGCCAGAGCAGCTGTTCGTCGGGATTGATGTCTCCAAAACGCGCCTGGATGTGGCGGTGCTGCCCAGCGGTGAAATCTTCGCTGTGGACAACACGGCTGCAGGCTTCACCGAGTTACTGATTCGCCTGTCTGAAGTGCAGCCGCGGCTGATCGTGCTGGAAGCAACCGGCGGCCTGGAACAGGCCGCGATGTTGGCCCTGCATGACGCCGGATTGCCAGTAACGGTGTTGAATCCACGTCAGGTCCGTCACTTCTCGCGTGCACTGGGCCAGCACGCCAAAACAGATCGTTTGGATGCCGTGCTGTTGGCGAGGTTTGCGCAGACGCTGCAACCCGAAGCCCAGGTCCCCAGTGATGCGTCACAACGCGCGCTTGAGGCGTTGCTGGCTCGGCGGCGTCAGGTCGCCCTGCTCCTCACGATGGAGCGCAACCGACTGCACAGTAGCCAGGATTCGTACGTCCAGCAAGACCTGCAGGAGGTCATCACCTCCCAGAGAAGAGCAGGAAGAGTGTCAACGTACCGCCTGGACCTACTACAAAACAGTCCGGCTGTGGGGGTATACGCATTTTGCGCCTGGGACCTGAGCATGTCCTGACCTGGTACCGCTTGAACACTGATGGGCGAGAAAAAATCCAACCCGTGGGTTTTGAAGTGCCAGCGTTTCCATCAAGATTGATGCGGCAGACCGAACCTTGAGGTCGCCTAGCGTGGCCCTGGAGCCAACGCATGCCGGACGTGCTGTTGTTCTCCCCGTTGCTGATCACGTGTGCTCCAGGGGGACGGGATACGTCCAGGGATCGAAGGTCTGGATGGGGAACACGCCGAAGTCACGGGTGTTGCGTGTCACCAGCGTCAGGCGGTGGGTGTTGGCGCTGGCGGCAATCAGCGCATCGACGGCCATGCCGCTGCGGGCACGCACGGCGCTCAGAGCCATCAGCTCGCCCCAGCGCCGGATCACCGCTTCGTCCAGTGCCAGGACGCGTCCGGCATACTGCGGCAGCAATTGGCCGTCCAGCCAGTTGCGGAGCTTGATGGCCCGCTGCGGCAGGTCGGTCTGGGCGATGCCGCGCTCGATCTCGCCGACCGTCATCAGGCTCAGGTAGGTCTGCTGCGGGTCGAGCGTGTCCAGGTAGGCGACGACGGCAGGTGCTGGGCGTGGGCGCGTCAGCTCGCTGACGACGTTGGTGTCGAGGAGGACGCGGGCCGTGGGAACCATGGGCGAACTGTCCGGCATCACAGGTCGAGGTCACGCATATCGCTGCTGCGGTCACGAGCAAACTGGTCTTCGTCCGGCATGTCGCTGAAGTCGAAGTTGCCGCGCAGGGCATCAAGGGCACTCATCGGACGCTCCACAGGTGGAGTAGACGCGGCGTTGACGACCGCCACCGCCTTCCCGTGCCTGGTGATGACCTGCGGCTCTTTTTCAGCGTCGCGGATGAGTTGCGAGAGCTGCGCCTTGGCATCCTCCAATTTCCAAATTCTGGTCATATTGGCCTCCAGACCAACTTCAGGACTGGTTGGTCTGACCAGACTTTAGCAGATGTCTCGGTGTGGTCCTCTGACGGCCTATCAGTCCTGATCGGCATCGAATGGCCCTGGCTCCCATTTCGCCGCTTGCTGACAGCAAGCTAGCGGCCTGCAAGTCTGATGATGTTGCTCACTCGCAGCAGGGTTATTCGTCTTGATCAGGTGGAAGGGTGGGTGAGGGCTGCTGCAAGTCTTCCAGTGCCAAGCCCGGCACCCGGATGAACTCGGCGGTGTTGTTGCTGACCAGCGTTAGTCGACGGGCCAGGGCGGTCCCGGCCAGTTGCAGATAAAAGGGGCCAATCGGTGTGCCCAGTCCGGCCAGGTGAGCGCGGAGCTGCCCAGTCTGCACAGCATCGGGGGCAGCGTAGTCAAGCACTGTCACGTCACGCTGGAAGGCCGCCCAGATCTCGCCGAATCGGGTGCGGGCGGCGGGCTGACGCGCCAGGCCATACTCGATTTCCATGACCGTCACGCTGCTGATTGCCACCTCAGACGGGGCCACCTGCCCGAAATGAGTCATTTTCTCCGCATGACTCTTCAGCATGCAACTTCTCTATCCGTGCTGAAGAATCACCAGTTTCGTGACTGAGAGATTTTGGAATCTCAGAATGAATCCGCTTGGATACAGAAGTCATCGGCTTTATATCAGAGGAGAAGGCGAAATAAGCCGATTGACCGCGCTACGCGGTTCCAGTCTGGGCAGAAATGATACAAAATGCGGGGGAGTGTCACGGAATTTGCGGTCAGGTTGGTACCGAGAACAGGGTGAAAGTCAGCTTATGGGTGTTCCCTCGGGTATCTGCCGCAACAGATTCACCGTTTCAATCATGGCCGTCACCGCCTCACCTCCCTTGTTCCCGGCCTTGATCCCGGCGCGGTTTAGGGCCTGCTCCACAGTATCGGTGGTCAGGACACCGAAGGC
>Ga0160427_10002243_pt1 | contig 11726 bp, 13 predicted proteins | sample SolpanmetagenomL_FD_108194 | JGI IMG/M metagenome (GOLD analysis project Ga0160427, IMG submission 108194) | Solar panel surface microbial communities from Lawrence Berkeley National Laboratory, California, USA - L | ecosystem: Engineered > Built environment > Solar panel > Unclassified ...
AACGCCGATACGCATTGTCTTCACTTTGAGCACATCCCTAAACGTGAGGCTGATACGCGTGCCGCGTACGTTTCTGCCGCCTGCTAGCGCTCCCTCGCCACTATTCGCCGAGTCGTCCGGGTGTAGAAACACACTCTTCTCCCCCAGAAGATCCCAGTTGGCTATGCTCTCCGGCCGTAGGTCTTCGTCAACCCCGACATCCGCAATCCCGTGCAACAGGCCCTCGTACGCCTCCCCACGCGTGACCAGCAGACTCCGCGGCTCCTGCAAAATGCGCGCCAATACCTTGCCTCTCCGTGTCGTCGTCGCCTCTACCTCTTGATCTCCGTCGTCCGCCTCCTCTTTGCCATACACATCCAGCACGCAACTCGCACCTAGACTCACTGTTGCCACGACAGGCGCGTATGCCGCGCCGTCCTCGTGCGGCATGATGCCGACTCCGGGTGGATACTCATTGATGAGGCAGTGGTTCGGTGCGGCGTGCAGAGTGTGCGCGAAGATGCCGAGGTCAGCGAAACGCGCGCCGATGGAGGAGTCGAAGAACAACCAGGGTGGCAGCGGGGAAGCGGATGTGGTGGTGGAGAGGATGAGGGTCTTTGAGGAGGCGGTAAGGGGCGCAGGATGGACTTGGAGACGGCGGTGGGTTAGGGTCGTCCAGCGCGCTGTGGGAGAAGTGATCTGGGCTGGAGATGTTAGGGTTGCGATACATTGGAGGGGATTCGGGGGAGAGGACAGGGGGGGAAGCTTGCCTTTGAGAGGAGAGCTGCTTCATCGCTTTCTGTTATGAAGTTAGGGATGTAGTAGAAGGATGCTGGCAGATTGGGGATCTGAGAGGCGGAGAGAGCTATTGGAAGCGACATCTTGTCCTGTATCAGAGACTCTTGCGATGCCAACAATCCTCTTGCCATGGTTGCTCATGTACGCCTTGGAGAAAACGTCGGAGTTAAGCCTCGGACTTGACCCCGCCATACGTAGTGTTTTTCCTAACGAGAGTTTCCCCCTCCAGGCGAGAGCGTTGTTCAGCCATGCCACCCAAGGGCAAGGACACGAAGGCAAAGACCGAAACTGCAAAGGGTAAGGACAAAGGCAAAGCCGCCGCTGAAGAGAAGGGCGCAAAGGGTGGTGCAGCAAAGTTGAAGTCTGCGACAGCCATTAACGTGCGGCATATCCTTGTACGTATACCTCCCCTCAACGTGGAACACCAGTACTGCATTATGCCTCTAAGCACTAAACGGGTGCGCGTGGCTTCAATGGCTGCGCATATGATATCCTTTGCAAGAAGAATGCGAGCTAATCGGTGTCTTCACAGTGCGAGAAACACTCCAAGAAGGAAGAAGCGGCCGCCGCCTTACGCTCCGGCACCGACTTCGGCACCGTCGCACGCGATTTCTCGGAGGATAAGGCGCGACAAGGTGGTGCACTAGGTTGGAAGACACGTGGAAGCCTCCTCGCGGATTTTGAAAAGGTCGCATACGAGTTGGAGCCAAGTACAACGGGCAATCCGAAATGGGGTGAGGTGAAAACAGGAGAGGGCTACCACATTGTAATGGTTGAGGGAAGAAGATAGAACGGAGGAGGTTTCGTTGTTTGTTGTGCAGAAGCTTTCGAATTTCTGGCGTAATCTGCCGGCACTGGCATGTTTCCTTCAGAACGCAAGATGCTCCAAAGCTCCTTCTGAGGTGGTCAAAGAAACTCCGGCATTAACGGCATGCCGACTTTGCAGCAAGCTATTAACATAGCCAACTGCAGCTGCTTGATATGAGTACATGACGTTCAAATAAGCATTGTACCATAGGCAAGGTAACGACGTTTTCCGACGCAGCGGTTCGCAGATTCCAAATACTCCTGTCGTATTTGTGAGACAGCAGGTCAGGCAGCGAAACAACGACAAATACAAAACCAACCTCATCCCTTGACAGCTTCGAGAACAAAAATGCAAACGTCTTCTCCCGTCCCATTTAAACTACATATCAAGCCATCTATAAGCCCAAGGACAAGTGCACCATCGTCCCCAGCTCCTTCCTTCGACACGCGCGCAGCCCCGCTCGAGCAGCGTCATGCAGCCTCTGCAGTTGCAGCTATTGATACTACGTCGAACGAAGAGACTGCCTCTTTCGTCCGGCGAGCATTATGTGTCCATCGATTGCCTGCAAGTAACCAAGGAGTTGGAAGCGGAGAGCTCCCTACTATCGACCAACTGCTTCCTCCCTTGACCAGCTCCAACGCGATTGACCTTCAGTTATATGCGTTCATCGCCATCATCATGAAAGAGTGCGTTGATCCGTGGTATACAAGAATCACTACAGATCATACTTTTGTAGACGAACTCATTCAGATCATTGCGCATAGCACAAGAGTGCTAGAGCAGAGACTGAGGAAGGTTGATCTCGAAGCGCTAGCATTTGATGAACTACCCGCGCTGCTCATGGCGCATATCAAAGGTACCGAGAGAGAGAACGGCTCTTGATTAGCCACTCGATACTAACCACAGCAGCTTACCGCTCCGCTCAGATTGCGGTTGAAGCATCCAGTAGAGGGCGTAGCTTGCAGGAGGTCTATCATGTCCTTAGGCCTCATCCGGCATTAGCAACAGGTGATGGCTCTGCTTTAGCTACAACACAACAGCAGCAGCAGCAGCAGCAGCATGAAAAAGATTACTTCCAGCTACTTACCCAAGGGATCCTAGCAGTAGTTCTACCAACGGAGGACCTGCGCAACCCCTGTCTACGCACACTGGCGTCGGATATTGTCGCTGACATGATCCTCGGCAATGTTGTCGCTGGCCGGCTCTGCGAACCCACTTTTGTGTACGATAGTATTAGAAAGACTTGTGAGTCTATGAGAAAAACGCCGTGGGCATTGGACCCCTCAAAGGACATGGAGGAGCGCCTTGAACGCTTTGGTCTGATCTCAGCCGACAAGGAACCTACTCTTGCCCAGCTTCGCCCGCTGGATATCAATGAGCTCTTTTGGATGGTTGCTCAATACTGCTTCTTGGCTATAACAACGCTACGATCGCTAATTGAACTGTTTATGGCTTCCTCAAAGATGCCTGTTCGACTGCGACCGGAGCGTGGCTCGAACACCAAATTTCCAGCTGCACCACAATCACTCCACCCGGCCATCACACCTGATGATGCGACACGCCACCAAGCCCTCGAGCGGCGAGCCATGATCGATTACGCAATCTGGCCAGCACTAGCAACCTTAATCTGTTTACCAACACGAATGCCCTGGCTCCATGGGCTATTGCAGTTGATTCACCGACTTGCCTTGAGTGGCTGGGGGAAGATCGGCAGAACCAACGGCAGTCTTGACAGGTGCGTAATATGCAAGTAATCATGCCCGTAATCCCGTGAGGAGAGAAAAAGCTTGACATTCTTGTGGACATTGAGTTTGAGATGACCTTCCGAACTCTACATCAGAATCGTGCCGTCGATGTCGTGCATGAAAAAAAGCCGTTTGCTGGACCGAGCCGCTCAGCCCGTGCATTTTGTATTGCGTGATGAAGAAGACCAATAGCTGGAGGACCGTTTGCGTTTTGCTCCAGACTGGCTGGATATGGTTTACATTACGAGCAGCTACAACCAAGGTTGATGGAACGGTCGACAATCTGAAGCTCATTGGAGAAGTGCCGCGGCACAGAACCCGACTGCGAGAAACGGCCGGCGGACCTACCACAATGATCGTCCTTGCAATACCCTTGGTCGGTTTTGTGGGAAAAAGATACAAATGCGGCAGCACCACCAGCTTTGCTTGCCGTGTGACGTAGAAGAATTTTAGCCCTCGCCGGCCCAAGCGCATAAGGCGTCTGCAGGGAAGAAGGAGAAATAGCGATTATTGCAAAGAAGAATCAATGGGTCGGCGAACTAGTCACCGAGGCCTTCGACTCCAAATACGTCAGTAAGCCTCCAAGGCAACGCACTCGCTTACCAGCTACTCGACCGTTGAAAACAAGGAAACGCCGAGCGATATCAGTGGATTCCTTTCTTTTCTTTACGAGTTGCTTGCTTACTCAACACTTGTGCGAGTCAAGCCTCCAAGACCGTTGTGGGACTCGAAACGGAGCCGAAAGATAACGTGGAGAACGTTTGCCGCCACGCTAACCCCGTTGGAAAGATTGAATCGCCCGAACGGGCGAGCGTGCCAAACCTTGTCACCCGCGTGTGTGTGGGGGTTCAGCCTTGCCCATCGGACACCCCATGCCATTGGTATGGCCGTTGGAGGAGAGACGAAATGCCCTTCTCTCTCTCTGATTGAAATGTCACTGCTGCGTGCCTGCGCTTGGTTTCCCGCAATCAAGGAGCATATGCTTGCAAGACGTCTAATGATTACTCGCAGATGGACGCCAACTGACTGACGTGCTTTTGACAGGACTCTGGTACACCTCATCATCACCAACCCGATCGCGTCGAATCCTTCGCTCCTCCCATCGATGCTCCTGACACTTCGCGTCGGTCTTTTCCCCGGTGACACTCTTGTCGTCACTCCCCCAGCCTCCTCTACGGTGTCGACTCGGTCCCTGCCATCCGTGGGAGCATCACGCCGCGCCGCCGCCCTTGCGATCCTGAACGTCATCCCACAGCCCGTGGCTCGGCTCCTCTTTGGCAATGCCTCATCTCCGAATGCTGTAAAAGGGTCGCGTGACGAGTTGGAGGGTATGCTCGAGGCGGTGGGCATGACGGTTTTGGCGCCGTTTGAGGATTCATACATCACCAAGCACCTTGCGATTGCGGTGCTCGAAGCTGTCGTCGCAAAGGTTGTGCCGGAACTCGCAAACGGTAGTGCGGGTAGCATAGCGGAATTGCTCGCGGAGAGAGGTGTAGGAGAGGAGTGAGGACAAGGCCTTGAGAGAGTGAAGTACATGTTGTGTTTTTTGCAAGGTCAAACGACTGAAGAGTGATTGGGATTGACATGAATTCACACAAAAGACACTGGACGTACATGTACCGATGATGAACAAATCTAATAGTACAAGGTTATAAACAATAACACGAAAATACAAGACGTTAAGGAAAGAACCAAGAAGAAACAATATAATACAGTGTGAAAAACAGCCCTCGACTTTAGGAAAGATTGCTGAAGGGAAATTTGGTGCCAGCCCAAAGGTCCTCGCTTCGCTTCTCTCCTCCCCCTTTCGCGTCACACATAGCTCCTCGCCCTTCTTCAGACGGCCCTGGGAGCGAACATTTCACCCAGGCCGACGCCGCTGGCGTCGACGCCATCGCCAAAGTCCAGGTCAACGTCGAAGCCCAAGTCGAGTACGTCGTCGTCCTCGCCATCGCTCATGACAGGGAGCCCTTCGGGCAGCCTGACCATGCCGGCACTTAGACCCGAGCGGGCGATACCGCCGACGCCAGCGCCAGCGACCTCAAGGCCGGCTTGCACGCGCAGCTTCGCCATGGCGTCGGCCACCTCCTTGTACTTTTCGGCGCTGATGGCGCCCGCCGGCTGGTTCAGGAACCAGCTGCCTAGCGTGTCGAGAGCCAGGCGGACGTCGTGCGCTGAGGGGTGCTGGTGTGCGGGCGTCGCGGAGCGGTGGCGCGGGTGGTGCGAGCGCATGTGTTGCAGCGGCGAGGCGGAGGCTGGGGTGGAGCGGGCCGAGGCGGCGTGTTGGTGGTGGTGGTAGAGCGGGTGGTCGCCGAGGTGGCCGGGGATGAAGTGCGGCGTCGCGACGAGGGAGGATACGATGGACGAGGATGGCGGCGAGTAGGGCGAGTTTTGCGTCGTGTGTGGGTAGTAGGCGGAAGGGTGAAAGACTGGCTGGAAGTGAGGCGCCTGGTCGGCGTAGATCTCCGGGGCTGCGCCGGCTTGGGGAAAAACGAAAGGGTTGTCGGCGGAGAATGGGTTCCCATTGGCAATCATTTGGGTGGTGGCGGCTGCTTGCTGCTGCTGCTGCTGCTGTTGCTGCTGATGCTGCTGATGCTGCTGATGCTGTTGCATCTCCTGCTGCTGCGCAGCTTGTTGCTGTTGATGATGTGTAGCCTGCTGCTGCTGTTCTTGCTGTTGCTGTTGTGCAGCTTGTTGTTCATGGAGGTCTTGACTACTATGGCTGCGCGACAACTGCTGTCCGTTTTCCAAGCCACCTTTCAAGCTAGCTGTCCGTGACACAACTACGTCAGGCTGGGCTTCTGTGCGGTTTGAGGGCGCTGGCCAGACGTCCTCGTGCTTGATGGTGCTCGAAGACGACACTTCCGATGCTGACATGGGCGAACGACGTGACTTGACGCCGTTGACCCTATGTTTGAGCTTGAAGCTTTCAAGCCAGGCATTGTTGGTGATCTTGCTCTTTGAGTCTGGCTCGCCAATCGCCACGGAAAGTAGACGGGCTTGCTCGCGAATGGCCTCGTCGGTCAGCTTCACGCCGGTGTTGTTCTGCTTCTTGACCCAGTTTCCCAGGGCACGCTCAACATCAGGGAACTTCCCCTTATTGCGCTTGACCGGTGACTTGCTAGGATCATCAGCAAGGTATTTCTCTTTGTTTCTGAGAACTTTCGAGACAGTGCTTTGAGATATCGTTAGTATGTGGGTCGTCAGAGCAAACAATGCACATCAACTCACCTTCGTTCAACGCCGTAGATCTCTAAGAGAGACAATCAGTATGGGTGCAACCCGTGAATGGAGATCGAAGAGACTTACCGCCAATTTCCGTCTGCTTCTTAGTTGGGTTCTCCTCTGCGTACAGACACATGCTCCGTCGGTCGGCGTCGGTCAATGTTTTCCTCGGTGTCGGAGTGTGACTGGAGTACTTCTGATGCGAGCCATGCAGCATGCCCGGCTGGAGCGAATATGCTCCAGAGTATGGTCCAGGAGGTAACTGCATTCCAGGCCATTGGCCAGTAGCAACAGGCTGTAGTTGGTGATGTGATCCTCGAGGGATCGATGCCGGGTCGCCATATGGAATTTCGCCCATACCCATTTGCATGGGCACATAGGGAAGTGATTGCTGTTGAGACTGATACTCTCGGCTATCCATCCAGTTTCCGCCATACTGAACGTATGGCATATCTTGGGGATACTGCTGGTGGGTTTGGTCCATAACTGGCCAAGGTTGATATGCAAAGAGCATTACAATTTTCCCGAAACGAGTTGCTGTCAAACAGAAGAGGTAGTGTGAGGTTGATGGAAACGTACAAAGCCTCCGACCGACTAGAATAAGGCTGGAGGTGAATGTTTAAGAATGAAGTCTCCTTTCGTAGGTTGCACCAGAACACGGGAGGATGGCGGGAGGATCAGGATAATTAAAGGGAGGGATATATAGATCTTGCTTGGACGGTCATGCAACGATGGAAACCTTTTTACAGACGAATGCTCGGGAATACTCGAGTCATCTAAATGTGTGGAGTAGAGTGCGAGAGGGAAGGCAAAGCAGAGAGAGTGTTTTGAAGGTGCTTGAAGAAATTGCAACGGGAGACCGAGTGCTCAAGTAAGGTACGGCTGCGGCGCGGAGCGGTCGTGGCAATTCATGATTAAAGCCAAATATCCGTCTTGGGCTGGCTGGGGTGTAATTATTGCGTGCATGAAAGCTTCGAACTCTGCCCTGTGGAGTCGATGTTTCGTGTTCTCTAGGTCAACAGGGATGGGAGCGATCATGTCCGCAAAGGGAAAGACTTATCATCAGGCGTCGTTCTAAGTTGGGCGGTTTGTTCGCCCTAGTTGTGCTGTTTCGGGTAAGGCGGCAGCATCGGCGGAAGACCGAATCTACGACCATATGCACCAACGGGCGTGTGTTGACGTGCTGCTTGAGGTGCGACGAGGTGGGCGTTGAAGGTCAAGTCTAGCGCAATCTGTTTCAAGGCGCGCTCTAGCTGGCATGCTCCGGTCTCCCGTTCATGGCTTGGACTCATGCATGGAGGAGACTGGAGAGAAGGCCTGTTCGACGGCGAGAAGCCTCGGCAGGTTACGATATTGGACAGGGTGTGCCAGTGCGTGTAGGTTAGGGCGGAAAGAAGAGTGGGTGGGGGGGCATGATGATAATCGTGTGAGGGCTGAAGACTGAGGGAGGGACGACTGAGGAAGAAGAATGGAAGAAGGCGCCAAGAGCCGAAAAGGGACAGACATTCGCTGCGACGGGCAAACGTGCGGTGCCCACAGCCACCACCACAAGCTCGAGCCAATTGGCCGTTGACTCGAGAGGGAATAACGGACGGACGGACGACCTCTGCTGGCTGGCTGGCTGGCTGGTATGACGATGCGGGCGACGTTAGTAGTCGATTGCTGGTGGGCCTCGCATGTCAAAGGCGGCGTCTGCTGCTGCTGCTGCTGCTGCTGCTGCGCTTTTTGTGTTGTTATTGATGGCGCGTCAACGTTCAGCCTCGACAAGCAGGTCGAAGAACAGAGTTTTTCGGCCGTGAGAGGGCCACAACATCCATCCGTGGTCTAGATAGATACATTTCTCGCTTTCACTGCCCTTTGCACTGTCTGTACTGGGCCATCCAAGCGCGTGCATCTGCGTGTACTGTGTAACGACAACGACGACGCCAACAACAACGGCGGACAACCTCACTGATGAGTAATGACGACGTCTGACACTGGTTTGGGGCACGTCGGAGCTTCGGAGGAGGGAGGAGGGAATCAATAAATTGTCCTAAAGTTAACTTACAGTATTTAAGCATGGCCGTTATTGCCGGCAAAACGTGCGAGAGTTTAACTTGAGATGATGTACAGCGACTTCGAGTGTGCAGGCCGATGCTCATGATACTCGGTCCTTCATGTTGTGCAGTAGCGCAACACTGTGGCTTTTTTAACGTTGCATGCATGCATACACCACGAAGCACCCCTCTCGCAGTCTCACATGCTCCAGACCACTCCCTGTTGATGTTCTACATATCAACATCTCCTCAAGCTTGTGTAAACGCAGGATGACCTCAAAGCTCCACGCTCACCGTTTGGAAAGCCTGGAGTCCATCGGTCACGGGGGGTTCCCCACGGACATGTCGCCGCGAGCGCTCATCGCCCATGGGTTGAGTTTGCAGAGATTGCGGAGTTGGTTCAGGCTTGCGCGATGCCGTACATAACTCCCACCACCTCAACCACGGAAGGGAGGAGAAGTTCTCATCGAAACAGGCTCCCGCCGCAGCCGCATTATGTCGTGCAGGAAATTAGCTTGTTCCCGCCGTTCGTGTGCCACGGTGACTTGCGATTGCGCAAAGATAGAGTTCAGGAGGGAAAGGCTGGCCAATGCCTCGAGTATTGACCGCGAGTCCATGACGCTATGGCACAGATATAGACAACCACGACAGATCCTCCTTCGTTCCATCAGTCCGTGGAGGTTCGCAGCACAAGCTACTGCAAAGCAAAAGGGAAACATGAGGGGTTTCTGCTCTCGCCAGCTAGGCCGAGCCGGACAAACTGGGGCGTCTGTCGACAACTAGACCAAGAGAGAAGATCAACGAGAGTGTCCCACAAACACAAACCCCCTTTTCGACGGTGGGTTAGGAGCTCTACGCGCAGAAAGCGAGCTCGCGCAGTGTCACGCTACGGAAGGCGTGGCTTAACCTACTCATATGACTTGCATACCGTTTCATCGCCTTGATCCGCCCTGCCTTGCCTTCTCCATCCTCTCCTCACCGCGCTACCGCTCTACTCGTACTAGCACCAACCAACGTACGTACACGTCTCAACGCCCACTTCCGCGTTCGGCCATTATACGAACAGCGGCGGCAGCATGAAGCGAACGGTTGAGGAAAACGCCCGTGTTCCTCGGAGCGTATGGCAGTAAGCCATGGGAGTACTGTTGGTTCTCACCTGCGAATCACATATTGTAGGTATAGGTTGTTTCAGATGCGATGAAACAAGCTACAATCACAGCGGCGCATGTTCCACGAGTGTCCTTCTCCAGCCACCTTGTTGCTGCTCTCTAACTCCGTTCTCATCTGCAATGACGACTGCGTGCAGGAGGGAGATCGATCGTAGATTGAGTTCTCAAAGTCAAGGTCCGATGGATTCTCCACAAAGGCACATACATTCGAACATAGTCGTGTCAGAAAAAGTTAAATTCCAATAAGCAGTCAGGGTGCACTGTGCGTATGTGCATCATTTTTAAGGTTGACCAATGACTCCTGCTAGGGCCCTCCATTGGACTTGCTAGCTGAATCAACGGATCCTTCAACCAATGCCGATTGCGGACGAACTTGGCTAGTATTTCGTGCATGATGCATCATCTACCAAGGTGCAAGAGACTCGCGTTTGGTCCGTGCAGCCGTTGTGTCGACGTACTGAGCAGGGCTGTTCGTACTCGGCTACCCTTGGCAGCCGTTCTGCACGCAACGGTGTGATGAAAGATGTCGTGCATAAACCACGTTGACGCCCCCGGCAGCATGCATTGATCTTGATGGAAATGGCCGAAATCTCCGTCCGTCCGCGCAGCCTTCGCTACTCGCTCGGTCTAGGCGTCTGCCATCACCGCTTGATGATGGTGACTAGTTTTAGTTCAAACGGAGTCAGCGAACGGAAAGATCTCGACAACTCGCCACACAAAGTCGCCAAATCAAACACTTACTGATGTCCTCATCTGCAAGCTCATGAGAAAGGCCGACTTTTTGCGGTTGGTGCTTAACGGATTTCCCGTACACAATGGCAATCTTGAACTGGTCAACGATAGTCTTGTGGATTTGATTACACTGCAAACGTCAGTAGATGCTCATCTCTGTGGTGTAATGCGATGCACTCACAAAGTCCTCGACGGTGCATGCGTTCGAACGAAGCACCACCGGGGCTGTGTAATCGGGCATCTTGCCCTTGGGCTTGGTGTATACTCGTCTCAGATTCAGCTTCTCCCACATTTGTTCCATAAGCTCATCTACGTTCCAGCCATGCTCCGAGCTGATCGGGCAAGCATTCGGAATTCTGTAGAGTAAGTCGAGCTCTTCAATCGAAATCGCGTCAATCTTGTTCAATGCATAAATGACTGGAATATAACTCCTGGCCTTGGCCTCCAGAACGTCAATCAAGTCATCAATGGTTGCATCGCATCGAATGGCGATATCCGCAGAAGAGATTTTGTACTCCTTCATAACTGCCTTGATCTCCTAATCCCGGAATCAGCCGTCGTGCATTGTCATCACTTGCATCTCGCTTCGCCTTACCTCGTGGTCGATATGCGTTAGCGGGACCGTATTGGTTATAGCAATACCTCCGTTGTCCTTCTTCCGGAAAACAATATTCGGCGGTTCCTTGTTAATACGGATTCCGAATCCCTCAAGCTCGTTCTCAATGACCCGCTTATCCGTAAGGGGCTTGTTCACGTCCAAAACAATGAAGATTAAGTGGCAAGTCTTCGCGACAGCGATGACCTGCCTACCACGGCCTTTACCATCCTTGGCACCTTGAATGATACCCGGCAGATCTAGCATCTGAATCTTTGCTCCATTGTACTGCACTTGACCAGGCACAGTTGTAAGCTATTACGCCGTCAGAAAGGGATCAAATGTCAGAACCGTAACCCTTACGGTTGTGAACTCATATGCAGCGGCTATCCGTTGTCAGCAAAGGTGCTTTTCAAGCCGAATACATGATGTGCGAACCTTCGGAATGTTGTCCAGTTAACCGGCTCATCAGCGTACTCTTTCCGACTGAGGGAAACCCTATGAAGCCTCTGCAGAGAACCCTGTGTGAATATCAAGATTTCTCAGGAGTAGCCGAGAGTTGTCCTTACACGCTCGCCACGCCGGTTCTGGCAACATCGAATCCAACTATCTCTCAACGTTAGGCAACAATCACAATTG